>OBOM01000023.1_pt1 | contig 17664 bp, 17 predicted proteins | sample 1535151 | NCBI WGS metagenome assembly OBOM01 (sample SAMEA3275616, study PRJEB22092) | marine metagenome | biome: marine biome; feature: surface water; material: Seawater | collected 2014-06-21T11:30:00+00 | depth 0 m | reverse complement strand
GCACATACCTTAAGTACCTATTATTTCAATAACACTCAATTTGATTATTGGGGTTATGAAGATTACTTCAGGGGAGAGCCCGTTTTTGTTGTGCATAATAAAAGAGGTCAAGAGTTCTACCAAACCGTTGATGCTTCAAATGGGGCTCAAATACACTTCAGACGTTTTCGTCAGTTCAATGCACTAGACAAAATTCAGGTAACACCCATAACTATCGAATTAAGCGAGGATAAAACCCAACTAGTTGGAAAAATAAAAATTGAAAACCCTTATGATTTTGATATTCTCTCATCTAGAAGGGAGCCTGTCCAATTATTATTGTATTCATTAAAGGGTGAACGAGTTTTAGCAGAGCGAGTGCTTGTTAGTGATCTTGATATCGTTTCTAAGGAAGCATTGATTCTAAACTTTGAAGTTGTCCTCCCTGAAATACAATCAGACACTCAGCTTCGCTTTAGCGTTAGTTCAGGGAATCTTCCCGGTACTATCAACAGCGAACGAATAAAAGTTTAATATAAGCATGAATAGCAAGCACCAAGAATCACTAAAATCGATTGAGCGATTACTCCTAATTATGGATGACCTTAGGGCTCAATGTCCATGGGATAAAAAACAAACCATGCAAACCCTCAGAACGCTCACTATTGAAGAGACCTATGAGTTGGCTGATGCGATTATCGATGACGATATGCAGGAGGTTAAAAAGGAGCTAGGAGATTTACTTCTTCACATTGCCTTTTATTCAAAAATTGGAAATGAAAAAGGGTTATTCGATATCGGTCAAGTCGCAGAGGCTATTAGTGATAAGCTAGTAGATCGACATCCTCATATTTATGGAGATGTTACTGTAGCTGATGAGGCTGAGGTGAAACGAAACTGGGAAAACTTAAACCTGAAAGAAGGTAAAAAATCAGTGCTTGAAGGAGTGCCGAGAAGTCTACCTGCTCTCGTGAAAGCTCAAAGAATTCAGGAAAAGGCTGCCGGTATTGGTTTTGATTGGGAACAGCCAGAACAAGTTTTTGATAAGGTTAGAGAAGAATTACAGGAGTTTTCAGAAGAGGTGGCCAATCGCGATAAAGATCGAATGGAGTCTGAATTTGGAGATATTCTTTTTGCTCTGATCAATTATGCTCGATTCTTAAAAATTAATCCAGAAAACGCCCTTGAACGTACCAATAAAAAGTTTATTTATCGATTCCAATATTTGGAGGAAAGAGCAGGGGAAGAAGGTAAGTCATTATCAGAAATGACTCTTGATGAGATGGATGTATACTGGGAAGAAGCCAAACGCAAATGATAACTATATCTAAATATCTCAAGGAGGTTCCCTATAATTTCAAGCTAGCCTTCCCGGTAATCTTAGGAATGCTTGGTCATACTTTTGTGGCTTTTGCCGATAATATAATGGTTGGTCAATTAGGCCCTACTGAACTTGCTGCTGTTTCTTTAGGAAATAGCTTCTTGTTTATCGCGATGTCACTAGGAATAGGACTATCTACAGCGATTACTCCCCTCATTGCAGAAGCCGATGGAAACGGAAAGATATTAGGGGTAAGAAAAGTGCTTCGCCATGGGTTGTGGATATGCACTGTAGTAGGAGTAGTACTTACGATTATCATTATCACAGCCAGCCCTCTGATGAATAAAATGGGACAACCTAAAGAGGTGCTTGTTTTCGCTATACCCTTTTTATGGATTGTTGCGATCTCTCTAATTCCCATGATGATTTTTCAGGCGCTAAAACAGTTGTGTGATGGGTTATCAAGAACCCGTATACCTATGTACGCCTCTTTAATAGGAAACCTGATCAATGTATTATTCAACTATCTACTGATTTTTGGAAAGTTTGGCTTTCCAGAGATGGGAGTTATAGGAGCTGGTTTAGGAACCCTTATTTCGAGAATCGTCATGGTGATTCTTTTGGTCATCTTCTTGCGCCTTGATTCATTCTATGATCCCTACCTAAATGCCCTTAATTTAAGATGGGTAAGTATAACCTTTTCTAAACGAATCTTAGCCTTGGGTTTACCCTCTTCTTTACAAGTATTTTTCGAAGTGACCTTGTTTACTTCTGCGATTTGGTTGAGCGGTATTTTAGGAACCCTTGATCAGGCGGCGAATCAAATCGCTTTAAATTTATCTTCAATGACCTACATGGTAGGAATGGGGTTAAGCGTGGCTGCCATGATTCGTGTCGGAAACCAACTTGGGCGCCGTGACTATCTAAAATTGAAAGAGGTAGCACAGTCTATATTTTTTCTCACCCTCTTATTGCAAATCAGCTTTGCTCTTTTCTTTTTAATCTTTAAAAACGACTTGCCTCATCTTTATCTAGATAGTTCAGATGTAGAAAATGGAATCGACAATGCTTATGTTCTAGGACTAGCAAGTGTATTGCTTCTTTGGTCAGCCCTGTTTCAAATTTCAGATGGTATTCAAGTGGTAATTATTGGTGCACTTCGCGGAATGCAGGACGTGAGAGTTGCTGCTGTAATTACTTTTGTATCTTATTGGTTGGTAGGCTTTCCGATATCTTACTATCTAGGATTAAAAACGGATCTTGGTGCCGAAGGTATTTGGATGGGCTTGTTAGCTGGGCTCACTGTTTCTTCGATACTTTTGTATGTTCGATTTAATTATCTCGTAACCCATAAAATAAACGTTAATGTCACTACCTAAATATCTTATTGCTGATAATTCTGATTCTCCAGAAGTTGTTTTTGTGGTTCACACTGAATTCCCTCGGTTTATTCTTAATGTGACCAACGATGAAATTCAATGGTTTGAGGATTTCTCTGAGGAAGATGAAGAACTACTTCCCAAAGAGGCTGAAAACTTTGTGAAAGAAGCTTTAGAGTTTTATGATCGAGAAGTTGAGCGCAGCGAGTAGCTATGGTTGAATCTTTACTAGAATTAGATCAAGGACTCCTTTTGTGGATTCAAAAGATGGGAAGCCCTTTTTGGGATCCTTTATGGTTTTTTATCACTAAAAAGGAGAATAGTATTCCCCTTTACCTTCTCATACTATTGATCGCTTACCGTAAACTGGGAAGAGAACGTTTTTTATACCTCTTAGTTTTTATTGCCGCGCTAATTACTGTTTCTGATCAGGTAACCAATTTATTTAAGAATGGTTTTATGCGACTACGTCCTTGTCATGATCCTGAAATGATACCATTGCTACGGGATTTAGATTATTGTGGGGGAAAATTCAGTTTCTTTTCAGGTCACGCATCTAACGGCTTTGCTTTTGCAACTTTTTTTATAGGAGTGTTGGGAAGATATATGCCTGTAGTTCGCTGGTTACTGTTATGGGCGTTTCTAATGGCCTTTAGTAGAGTCTATCTCGGCGTGCATTATCCGATAGATATCATTACCGGTGCATTTTTTGGTAGCTTTTGGGGAATTCTTTTTTCGAAACTATTTATCCGATATATTATTAAATAAGAGGGATTGAAAGCTAAATCAACGATTTACTGGTTACTTTCATTGAGTATTCTCTATTTCTTTGGAATGTTACTTCCTCTAATGGAGAATGATTCGGCACAATTTGCAGTCATGGCGAGTCGAATGGTTATCGAGAATGACTTTACTCACCTTTACAAAGGATCGCTTCCTTACCTTGATAAACCTCATTTACATTACTGGCTTGCCGCAATCAGTATGAAGTTATTTGGTATTCATGCATTTAGTTACCGTCTTCCCGGAGTTTTATTGCTGTTTATTGGAGCTTACTTCGTATTCAAAACAACAAAGCTCTTATACAATGAAAGAACAGCTTATTTCAGTGGCCTTGTTTTTCTAGCCTCCCAAACGATAATATTAGCAGGCTTTGATCTTCGAACTGATGCCGTTCTTACCGGGTTAGTCGCTTGGGCTATCTATCATCTCGCCCGCTATATCTATGATGAGAATTTAAATCAACTTTTGTGGGGTGCTTTAATTGCTGGGTTTGCATTTGCTACTAAAGGACTAATTTCTATCGTAGTTATTGGGGGAGTAGTTCTTGCCCTTTTAAATGCCAAACAAAAGTGGAGTTTGCTATTTCGAGTTTCTACCCTTGGTGCACTGCTGGTATTTCTATTTTCACTTTTCCCCGTGCTTTACGCCTACTACATACAATTCGACCTACATCCTGAGCTTGTCGTTAGAGGGGTTTCTAATCGTTCAGGTATTAAATTTTTATTTTGGGAGCAGAGTTTTGAGCGATTGAGTGGGGAAGGGTACGGTAAGACAGGTAATGATCCTTTCTTCTTTTTTCACACTTTTTTATGGGCTTTTATGCCCTTCTCTTTAGTTGGAATCGTGGGTCTATATAAAACGTTGAGATCGAAATCTTCAGAGGTGCCTGTTTTAAAGAGTTTGACCGTTGCTTTAGCACTATTACTAGGGTTAATGAGTTTAGCCCAGTTTAAGCTTCCTCACTATTTGAATGTTCTTTTACCCCTTATTACACTTGTTTTTGCTCCGGCAGTTTTACGATTAGTCGATCAAAAAATTGGGAAGTCTCTTTCTATATTTACTTTCACAATCTATGGGATCGCCTCGGTTCTTATTTGTATACCCTTCTACGATTATGCAGCTGCAGGAGTTTTTCTGGGGTTAGTTATACTATCATGGATGCTATACCATAAAAGAGTCTCTATGGTCTCTTGGCTGTTATCCGGTGTGCTTGCTTTTAATCTTCTCGCTTTTACCGTTTTTTACCCGAAACTACTCGGTTATCAATCGGATATCTCCTTCAGCAAAAGATTAAATCTTCAAGATGTGGAATTAGTAAATGCTACGAATAAGCACACGTGGAATTTAGATTTCTTTTTTCAAACCCATTTACCCGAATGTTCTGTAGATGAACTTGTTGATCGTCATGAGATTTATGTGCTGGTCGATATGGACACCTATCTAAGACTGAAGTCATTGCGTCCTGATGCTATAGAATATGCATCCGCTCCGCATTATAGAGTTACTAAGCTCTCTCTAAAATTTTTATCGCCTAGGACGAGGTCTTCTACTATCGAGGTTCGGAGAGTGGTTTGGTTACCATAGGCTTCCTAAAATGGAAGTAAATTCCAATAAGAGAAACTAGGGCGTTGACCACAAAAAAAGAGATCGATAAGGCCACAGCACCATTGGTCTCGACACCTAAAATCTGTGCTCCATAAAAGAAGGTGACTTCTCGTGCGCCAATACCTCCAAGAGTTATGGGTAATACAGATACGATAGAGGAGAGGGTAAATAGGAATAGATAGCTTAGGGTATGATCTGAAAGACTCAGACCTTCGAGTAGTACCCACGTCGCTATTATTTGTAATCCCTGGAGAATTAGAGAATAACCAACGGTTCGTAATTGGGTGCTTGCGTTGAAGCTAGTAGATTTCTTTATAATGTAATGAGCAGATATAGAACCGATTACCCAAAGTGTAAAAACAGTAGCGATAGTAAACTGCTGTGACATGGACCAGGGGATTAAGGCCACAAATTGAGAGCTGTTTAGTATAAAGAAAATTAGACCAAAGAAGCCTAATGCGTATAAACCACCTATGCGGTCAATGAGAAGACATCCGATGATTGGCTTAATCGATTTTCTGGTCTGTTTCTGTATAGCATAGCCTTTATATGCATCTCCTCCAATCCCTCCAGGAAGAAATAGATTGTAAAACATCCCTTGTAAATAGAGTTTCCAATGATATCCCGATGGCACTTCTGCACCTATAGACTTAAATAGATTTAATAGTCTGAAGTGGGCGAGATACTTGGAACCGAGTACTAGGGTGAATGAAGCCAATAGAGTAAAGAGAGGAAGGCTGCTGAGGTACTCAACGAAATCTCCCGTATTAATCGTGTTAAACACAAAATATAAGAGGAGACCGCTTACGATTACCTTTAGTGCGGTTATTGCCTTCTTTTTCAACAGACTACCTTTGGATTTGATTCCCTATACTTACTCTACCAATGCGATAAGGTCGCTTATTTTGAGATTCGTAATAGGTTCTGATCAGCATTTCCATGATGATACCTACCGTGAAGAGTTGTATACCTGCAAGTATAAATAGTAATCCGAAAATCAGTAACGGACGTTGTCCAATGTCGTTCCCAAAATAGAATTTTTCTACTAGTAGCCATCCGTTAATTCCCATTCCAATAAGAATGAGGAAAAACCCAAAAATTCCGAATAGATGAATAGGACGTTGAAGATATTTGCGAATAAAGAGTAGAAGCATCATGTCTGCCACAACTTTAAAAACACGCTCTAATCCATATTTTGAAACTCCAGCATGTCTCGCGTGGTGCTTGACAGGAACTTGCTTTATTTGAGCACCTTCTAAGAAAGCTAGAAGAGTGATAAATCGGTGCATCTCACCGTAAAGATTCAAGTTCTTTGCAATGTCTTTTGAAAAGACCTTCAATGCACAACCATTATCTTTAATGTCAAGACTTGTCACTTTTCTTACCAAGAAGTTGGCGATCTTAGAGGGGATCGTCTTTAACCAGGAATCTTTTCTTTTTTGACGAATACCTGTCACTAGATCATAGTGTTCGTTGATGGCCCAATGCAACATTTCGGGAATATCTGAGGGGTCATTTTGCAGGTCTCCGTCCATGGTGATGATGAAATCTCCCTTGGCATAATCAATTCCAGCAGCAAGGGCTAAACTTTGCCCATAATTCTTTTTTAGTTCGATCAGATGAACAGATTCATCGCCCATTTTTTTAATCACACGAACCGTTTCATCGGTTGAAAAGTCGTTCACATATACGATTTCATAACGATAACCTTCTAAGCTTTCTTGTATCTTCTCAGTAAGTAAGACTACATTGTCCTGTTCATTATATAAGGGGACAACAATAGAGAGAAGTTGGTCGGTAATTGGAGTTTTGCTCATAAGGTTAGTGCTTATTAGTCTCCTTCAGAAATTCGGGAAGTAAACTTTTAAAACGATTGATTCTGGGTATTGAAACTGATCGAATGTAAGGGTCGTTAGGATGATTCTTTTCGTAATCTTGGTGATAGTCTTCAGCCGGATAAAAAATCTCAAAAGGAACCACCTCGGTTGCAATAGGGGCACTATAGTATTCGGCGATTCTATCGATGTAAGATTCAATAATCATTTTCTCTAATTCGTTTTGATAAAAAGCGATTGATCGATACTGCTTTCCTTTATCTGGTCCTTGTCGATTGACACTAGTGGGGTCATGCGAAGCGTAGTATACACTTACCAAATCGGCAAAACTCCTCACCTTAGGGTTGTAATATACAGCAACGGCCTCTGCATGTGAAGTACGGCCATAACTTACCTCTCGATAGGTTGGGTTTTTCTCTGTTCCTCCGCTATATCCTGAAATAACTTCGTAGACCCCTTCTACACTCTCATAGACCGCCTCAACGCACCAGAAACATCCAGAGGCAAAATAGGCTACTGATACATCTTCGGGAACACTTTCGGGAGTTATTTGAGGTTGCGTTTGGCTTTGCGTTTGACAAGCTTGAAGCGCTAGAAGGACGACGAGAATGAAACGTTTCATTTCTAGAGTTTTTTTAAAATACGTGCATTAACAAAGAGTAGGATAGCGAAAGAGAGCATTAACCAAAACCATAAATCAAAGGTAGATTCAAGCCCTCTGTTGATCGCAAGTCCTGCACTAGTTAGAATTCCTAGATAGTTAAATCTAAGCACCATTTCACGACGTATGACTGCAATATCTTTGATAAGGCTACGATTTAAGAACCCATTGTCCTGATTTCAGGAGCGGCTCGGCTTGTTTAAATTTCACTTCTTTTTCTTCTCCACTTAACGGATTCAGAATAATGACTTTTTCGTTTCTACCAATTTTTGGATGTTGACGAACAACGGTTTCTACTTTTGGGCTTGTCCCAGTGGCAGATGCACCCGCAGCACGATTTTGACTTGCCAACTCATCGCTGTTTAATACTTCCTCTTTAGAAAGATTCAGCTTTTCCCGTTTAGGTTGTTGCACTTTCGAAGCATCTCTAACTCCTTCAGGGCTTTTTGTAGGTATTCCTGCTTTGAACAAGAAGCTGATTAAATCTCGATTAACACCATCAATCATCGTCCTAAACAACTCAAAGGCTTCAAACTTGTAGATCAGAAGCGGATCTTTCTGCTCATGAACGGCTAGCTGCACCGATTGCTTTAATTCATCCATCTTACGTAAATGGTTTTTCCAAGTCTCATCAATGAGTGCTAATGCAATATTCTTTTCGAAGTCTGAAATCAGTGATTTACCCTTTGATTCAAAAGCCTTCTCTAAATCGGTAACGATTTGAAGGGTACGATTACCATCGGTGAATGGAACCACAATTCGCTTGAATTGATTATTTGGATTTTTGAATACTTCCTCAATAACAGGAAACGCCTGATTAGCACTTCTCGCTAACTGATCACTATATGCCTTGAATGCTTTTTGATAAAGCTTCTGTGACAGTTCGGTTATTGAACCTTTGTCGAATTCTGTTTCACTAATCGCTTCAACAATCCCGAAAACTTGAATACAATCATAGCTAAACTGCTTGTAATCAGAAGAATTCTTCGCTTGCTCTACAATGGACTCAGCAGTATCGAAAATCATATTAGCGATATCTACTTTCAGTCGCTCGCCAAATAGGGCGTGTTTTCTGCGCTTGTATATAACCTCTCGCTGAGCATTCATTACATCATCATACTCAAGAAGTCGTTTACGAATACCAAAGTTGTTTTCTTCCACTTTCTTTTGTGCGCGCTCAATAGATTTAGTCATCATGCTGTGCTGAATGACCTCACCTTCTTCGAGTCCCATTCGGTCCATGATTTTCGCCATTCGCTCAGAACCAAATAAACGCATCAAATTATCTTCTAAAGAAACATAGAACTGTGAACTTCCTGGGTCTCCTTGCCTTCCTGAACGACCTCGAAGCTGCCTGTCTACTCGACGGGAATCATGCCTTTCTGTTCCAATAATTGCTAAACCACCCGATTGTTTTACCCCTTCTGAGAGCTTAATGTCGGTTCCACGGCCTGCCATATTTGTCGCTATGGTTACGACTCCTGGGTTTCCAGCTTCGGCAACAATATCTGCTTCTTTTTGGTGCAACTTTGCGTTGAGTACGTTGTGTTTTATTTTTCTAACACTCAGTAACTTAGAAAGTAATTCTGAGATTTCTACCGAAGTCGTACCAATAAGAACAGGTCTTTTTTGCTCTGACAGTTTTACAACCTCCTCGATAATTGCATTGTACTTTTCTCGTTTTGTTTTGTAGATCAGATCCTCTCGGTCTTCTCTCGCAATCGGGCGATGGGTAGGAATTTCAACCACATCTAATTGGTAAATTTCCCAGAATTCCCCTGCTTCAGTTACCGCAGTACCGGTCATTCCGGACAACTTGTGATACATTCTGAAATAATTTTGAAGAGTAACCGTTGCAAAGGTCTGTGTAAGAGCTTCAATTTTCACCTTTTCCTTGGCTTCAATCGCTTGGTGGAGGCCATCAGAATAGCGACGTCCTTCCATAATACGACCGGTTTGTTCATCGACAATTTTAACTTTATTGTCGATCACCACATATTCTACATCTTTTTCGAATAGGGTGTAGGCCTTAAGAAGTTGAGTTAGGGTGTGAATTCGCTCACTTTTTACTGAAAAATCACTAAAGAGTGCTTTCTTACGGTCGGCTTCTTCTTCAATAGGTAAGCCGGCACTTTCGATCTTAGCAATTTCACTTCCGATATCAGGGAGAATGAAGAAATGTTCGTCTTGACCGGCAGATAAGGTCTGAATTCCTTTTTCGGTAAGTTCGATCTGATTGGTTTTTTCATCAATAGTGAACCAGAGGTCGGCATCAACCTTTGCCATTTCTTTACCATTATCTTGTAGATAAAGACTTTCTGTTTTTTGTAAAAGTTGCTTAACACCTTCCTCGCTCAAAAACTTGATGAGCGCTTTGTTCTTTGGAAGACCTCGATGCACTTGTAAGAGTTTAAATCCACCTGAGGTAGTTTCGCCACTTTGAATGAGTTTTTTGGCCTCTACTAATAAATTGGTTAGATAGCTTCGTTGTTGTTGTACGAGATCTGCAACTACTGGTCTTAAGGCGTCGAATTCATGGCGTTCTCCTTCTGGTACTGGCCCTGAGATAATTAGCGGAGTTCGAGCGTCATCTACAAGTACAGAATCAACCTCATCCACGATTGCATAATGTGGCTTTCTCTGAACGAGTTCGGTAGGTTGATGGGCCATGTTATCTCTCAGGTAATCAAATCCGAATTCGTTATTGGTACCATAAGTGATGTCTGCGGTATAAGCCGCTTTTCGTTCAGCAGAGTTGGGTTGGTGAAGATCGATACAATCAACGCTTAATCCATGGAATTCAAATATAGGTGCCATCCATTGACTATCTCGTTTGGCAAGATAATCGTTCACTGTTACTAAGTGAACTCCTCGGCCTGTTAAAGCATTTAGAAATACAGGAAGGGTGGCTACTAAGGTTTTACCCTCTCCGGTTTGCATTTCGGCAATTTTACCTTGATGCAGAACGATACCCCCAATGAGCTGAACATCGTAATGCACCATATCCCAAACTACCTCTTTCCCAGCAGCATTCCATGAATTCTTCCAAATAGCTTGTTCACCCTCAATGGATACATATTCTTTTCTGGCCGAAAGCTCTCGATCGAACACAGAGGCCGATACAGATAGATGTTGGTTTTCTTTAAATCTTTTTGCGGTTTCTCTAACCAAAGCAAATGCCTTGGGTAAAAGATCGTTTAGAACCTGTTGTTCTTGTTCAATTTTCGAGTGCTCTAAAGTATCGATCTCTTGGTAAAGTGCTTCACGCGCATCGATATCTTCGGTAGCTTCAATTCGCTGCTCAAGGGCATTTATTTCTTCGGTAATTGAAGCGGTGGCCTCTTTAATCTCTTTTTTGAAATTTGCAGATTGTGTTCTTAGTTCGTCTAAATCAAAGTTTTCAAGTTCCTTTTCAGCTTCTTTAACCGCTTCGACTAGGGGTCTCAACGATTTTACATCCTTTTCTGATTTATCTCCGACGAATACTTTTAAAATCTTGTTTACGATCCCCATGTTTCTTTCTTTCGCGTACTTATTGTAGTGACGATAAATTTAATTAAAAAAGCCTCTTGTAGAGGCTTTGATTGAAGTGTTTTCGATAAATACGGTTAGTATTCATCCTCATTCCAAAGGTAGTCTTCTTCAGAAGGGTAGTCAGGCCAGATTTCTTCGATTGATTCGTAAATTTCTTCGCCCTCTTCTTCCATTGACTGAAGGTTTTCAACAACCTCAAGAGGTGCACCTGTTCTAATGGCATAGTCGATAAGCTCATCCTTAGTAGCAGGCCAAGGCGCATCGCTTAAATAAGAGGCAAGTTCTAACGTCCAGTACATATATTTTTAGGTTTAATTTTTTGCAAAAATAGAAGTTCGATGCTATCTACCTACTCCTTTTCAAAAAATCGTTGTTAAATATTGGTTAATCTCTTCGCTTGTCCTTTAAAAATCGACGTTCTCGCCGTTTTGTATTTCGTCTTTTCATTTGAACTAGAAGAAATAAATAGACCACAACTAGCGCACCTAATAGGAAATAAAAATTCTGCATATCTAATCTATTTTCGAGCAAGTTCAGCCCTGCGAATATATAAGATTCCCAGACTAATGGCCAATAATATAGCTGTTGACCCTATTTCTTGTGCCCCCGTGAGTTGAATAACCACAGTAAAGATCGCGCTAATTGCTAGTCCTAACCAAATCAGTCTTTTGTTGTAAACGACCCCTAGGATAGCTAAAGGGTTAATCCAGAGGATGTTGAAATTGTTTTTAGTAGCAAGATGTTCTGTTCCTAACATCATAAAAACTAAAAATATACCAGTGATACTAATGACTCCGAATAATAAGTGTTCTAACTTATCGAGAATTGGAGATGATGCTTTGGGCCAAATTCGATAGAACGAAAAGATCAAAAACAGGATGGCTACAAAAAGGGGAGAAGTGAAGAAGCGGTTGTTTTTGGATCTGAAATAACGCACGACCAGATTTTTTTCATTTTCTATTAGAAATTCATCGCCGAGTCGGGCACTACTCATTTTTTTATACAAGTAATCAGGTAAAAACAGTGTTTGCGTATTCGTAATTTGGCGGTCTACCGCACTTCCTAGTATCAGGGTAATACCCCACCGATTCCAAGAGTAGGGATCTAAATATTCATTGATTAATTTTCGGTAAGTGGTTTCCGTATTGATTTCATCTGCATAAGTAATCTCTAAACCTGTTGCGGAGCTAATGATTTCGGGAATTTTGGTGGCACAATTATTTTCTAGAAATTCATAACGATAGAAACGGTTTTCAGGAAGTAATTCCTCATTGAGTGCATCTAAAAGTTTCTGTTTTTGAGTTGAATTCAGATTCAGCTGTTGTTCGATTACTCCTCTACCATAATGTTGGTAATAGTTCGCGAATTGAATAAAACTTGAGGTAGATAGAAAGTAATCGAGCTCTCCTTTAAGAAACTTTAGGTAAAAGTTAGGAGCTTCGAAATCAAACGTTCCGTAATTAAAAACGATATCTAATCCTTGATAATGATCGTTAACTCTTATGGCCGAATGGCCGAATGCGGCATGAAGCTCTGGCCCAGGACTGCAAGTAAGTATACTTACACTTGCCCCTTCAGATAACTGAATTTGACCTATGATCGTTTGAAATGATCCGTAGGTGATTAAAAGGAGGAGAGTTCTTAGGAATCGCATCATAATTCAAATATAGAAAATGCAGTGCCCATAAAAATGTACATTTACAGTCGAATTCAAAATTTGATGCGCAAATCAATCCCTAATCTAATCACCCTTTTGAACGCTTTGTGCGGATGGTTAGCCATTTACTATTCGAGTAAAGGCGCTTTTGATTATGCTACCGGATTATTAGTAATCGCAGCCGTATTAGATTTTCTTGATGGTTTTCTAGCCAAACGTTTGAACGCCTTTTCAAAAGAGGGAGCTTTACTTGACTCCATGGCTGATTTAATCAGTTTTGGTGCGACACCGGCACTTTTTATTTTATTCCGATTTGAGTCTTCGGAGTACTTTATCCCCTTGGTGATTAGTTCAGGTTTTTTATTTTCTTGTGCACTTTGGCGACTCGTTAGATATACCCTTCATGCTGCAGAGACTAAGCCGTATTTTGAGGGCATGCCAACTCCAGCGATGACTTTAAGTATCGTTGGTACGTCCTACTTTCTAACTTCTTTGACTTCTTTAGATCATAGTCAAGAGGCTATAGTGATTGTAGTGTTATCTGTGATTTTAGGTCTTTGGATGATCAGTAAAATACCCACATTGAGTTTTAAGATAACAGAATGGTCTTTCTCCGCTAATTGGCAGCGTTACTCCTTCGTAACAGTAACTGTTGTCGGGTTGGTGTTTCTGGGTATTTCAGGCGTTCCTGTCGCGCTAGGAGCCTACCTGCTATTTTCCCTTTTCCTCAAAAGCTAATCGCTTTTTGCGAAGCTCAAAATTCTGACCTAAGTAGACTTTTCGAACCATTTCATCCGCAGCTAGCTCTTCGGGTGCCCCTGCTTTTAATATGTTTCCTTCAAACATTAAATAGGAACGTTCTGTAATAGCCAGCGTTTCTTGAACGTTGTGGTCGGTTATTAATATCCCGATGTTTTTATGCTTCAACTGGGCAACAATACGTTGGATGTCTTCTACGGCCACGGGATCAACTCCCGCAAAGGGCTCGTCAAGTAAAATGAACTTAGGGTCTGTTGCTAAGGCCCGGGCTATTTCTGTTCTTCGACGTTCTCCTCCAGATAAAAGATCTCCTCGGTTCTTTCTAATATGGGTTAGTGAAAACTCTTCAAGTAGCTCTTCCATCTTCTCCTTTTGTGCTGTCTTAGAAAGGGAGGTGGTTTGCAGTACACTTAGAATATTTTCTTCGACGCTTAGTTTGCGAAATACGGAGGCTTCTTGTGCCAAGTAACCAATACCGTTTTGTGCCCTCTTATACATCGGATAATCGGTAATCTCTTTATCGTCTAGATAAATGGCACCTCCATTTGGTCTAACTAAACCTACAATCATGTAAAAAGAGGTGGTTTTACCAGCACCGTTAGGTCCTAATAAACCGATGATTTCTCCCTGGTTTACTTCGAGGGAAACACTTTTGACAACCGTACGCTGATTGTATACTTTCTTAAGGTTGGTAGCGCTAAGCTTCACGATTTTCGTTTATGGCATCTAAATATTCATAAGCTCTTCTGAGGTGCGGAATTACAATAGTTCCACCAATGAGTGTAGCGATACCTAGACTTTCTTTGATTTCTTCTGAATTTGCGCCGGCTTTACTTGCTCCCTCAATGTGATAGCGAACACAGTCATCACAACGAAGCACCGCAGAGGCGACTAACCCTAATAACTCTTTTGTTTTGACATCTAAAGCACCTTCGGTAAATGCGTTGGTGTCTAAATTAAATATGCGTTTGATCAATTTTTGATCATCGCTTAGAATACGCTCGTTCATTTTCGAACGATAGGTATTGAATTCCTCAACTAGTGAATTAGCCATTAGATTTTTGTTTGCGAATTACAATTCTTGAAATGAAGATACTAAACTCGTATAAGATCAGAACCGGTATCGATACGATTACCTGACTTGCTACATCGGGTGGAGTAATCACTGCTGAAATAACAAAGATGATAACAATAGCAAATTTGCGGTACGTTTTTAAAATCTCAGGAGTTACTAATCCTACACGTGTTAAAAAGTAGATTAGAATGGGTAACTCGAACATGATTCCGCAAGCGATTACAGAGGCTCTGACGGTGGAGATGTACGATGAAATATCGATTTCGTTCGCTACTTCTTGACTTACGGTGTAGGTTCCTAAGAAGTTAATCGAAAGAGGTGCGATTACATAATAACCAAAAAGAACTCCTAAAAAGAAGAGTGAAGATGCTACAATGATGAACCCCCTTGAATGTTTTCGTTCGTTTTCATACAACCCAGGACTTATAAAGCGCCATAATTCCCATAATAGATATGGAAAACCTACGATAATACCAGCCCAGATAGAAGTCCAGATATGCGCAGAGAACTGCCCGGCCATCGTTCTGTTTTGTAAAGTGAAAGGTAAACTATCTGCGCAGAAATCAGAGGTCACTCCAAAGAAGGTGGCAATTTGGCAAAAGAAATGATAGGTCGGAAAATTCATATTCTTCGGCCCAAATATGATGGTATCGAAGATAAATCCTTTAAAAACAAAGGCGAAAACTGCGATGATCATAATCGCGAGAATAGAACGAATTAAGTGCCAACGTAGTTCTTCTAAATGGTCTAAAAAAGACATCTCGTCTCTATTACTCATACTAATCCTGCTTGAATCAAATTATGAAGATGCAAGATACCCACATATTCGTTATTATCGATAACGATCAATTGTGTGATTTCATTTGAATTCATAAGCTGAAGCGCTTCAGATGCCAATCGATCAGAATGAATCGATTTAGGATTGAGGCTCATCAGTTCAGATGCTTTTACCGTATTGAAATCAGGACTTCTCTCTAGCATACGTCTTAAGTCTCCATCGGTGATCATTCCGACCACTTTCTTTCCCTCACAAACTGCTGTACATCCTAATAAATTCTTTGAAATTTCGACGATAACTTCTTTCAATGTACTTGAGGGTTGTACTCTAGGTAGCAGTTCGGGGTTGATCAGATCTTTTACCTTTAAGATTAATTTTTTACCCAGGCTTCCTCCGGGATGGTATTGAGCAAATTGTTCTGCTCTAAATCCCTTACTTTCAAGCGTTGCTACCATTAAAGCATCTCCAAGTGCCAGTTGAAGCGTTGTACTGGTCGTTGGTGCCAAGTCATGAGGACAAGCCTCTTTTTCGACAGGAGTTAGAAGAGTTAGCGTAGCACGTTTACTTACTATTGAATCTGAATTGGCAGTAACGGCAATAAAGGACAATTCAAGATTTTTTAGGTGAAGGGCAAGGGTTTTGATTTCTTCGCTATTTCCACTTTTAGAGAGAATAAATACTAAATCTCCCTTTTGAATCATCCCTAAATCTCCATGAACGGCATCCGCTGCATGCATAAAAAGCGCTGGGGTGCCTGTAGAGTTAAAGCTTGCCACCCATTTCTGAGCAATAAGCGCACTTTTACCGACTCCACTGACTACAACTCTTCCTTTCAGATGAGTGATCATTTCAATGACCTCTTCAAAGTGGTGATCGAGTGTATTCTGGAGATTTTCGAGAGCATCGATCTCAATTTGTAAGACGCGATGCGCGATTTCTCTAAGATTTAAAGGTTTCTTCAAGGGTAAGCCGGTGAATTGTGAAATATGTGTTAAATTCAACTACGAAATTACAAATTATACCCCGAATACATCTGAATTGTTGATTGACAAGTAGACTCTGATGATTCTAAACGAAAATGAATTATATCAAACCCTGAGAAAATTCTTTGGATTCTCTGAATTCAAAGGACTACAAAAGGAGGCAATAGGCGCACTTCTTTCAGGTCGAGATACGTTTGTTATTATGCCAACAGGAGGTGGTAAGTCTTTGTGCTATCAGTTACCGGCATTGCTGTGCGAAGGAACTGCGATTGTTATTAGTCCACTGATTGCCTTAATGAAAAATCAGGTGGATGTGATAAGAAGTCAGTCAGCTGTTTCGGGAATAGCTCACGTTTTAAACTCCTCGCTTACTAAAACTGAGACTCAAACGGTTATCGATGATCTGAAATCAGGAGTTACGAAATTGTTGTTTGTTGCTCCCGAGTCATTAACTAAGCAGCACAATATTGATTTATTGAAGTCGATACCACTTTCGTTTGTAGCTATTGATGAGGCGCATTGTATTTCAGAATGGGGTCATGATTTCAGACCAGAATACAGAAATATTCGAGCAATTATCGATCGATTGTCGCCGGAAATACCTTTGATTGCACTTACCGCTACAGCTACTCCTAAGGTTCAGGAGGATATTATGAAGAATTTGGGAATGAAAGATGCGGTTCTATTGAAATCTTCCTTCAATCGTCCCAACTTATATTACGAAGTTCGACCTAAAACCGACCAGGTGAATAGTGATATTGTTAAGCTCATTGCTCAACATCCGAATAAATCGGTAATCATTTATTGCCTTAGCCGTAAAAAGGTTGAAGAATTAGCACAGATTCTGCAGCTGAACAGGATCAAAGCAATTCCATATCATGCAGGTTTTGATGCAAAAACGCGTGCACATTATCAAGATCAATTCTTAATGGAGGATGTGGATGTTGTTGTTGCAACTATAGCCTTCGGGATGGGTATCGACAAACCCGATGTTAGGCTAGTGATCCATTACGATATGCCGAAGAGTAAGGAATGGTGCGACGGATTATTATTTCGCTGATTTCTTTTGCAAGGTGCAGGAGGAAGTCAGGGCGGCTTCTGCGCCGAGGGAGCTATTCGCCGATACTGCGGTTCTTCAACTTGGCCAGGTTGGGAGATACACGTACACGTACATGTAGTGTACCAATTGGTAGGCGGAATACTGTAGTGTCTGCCCTCAAATAAATAAATAATTCAATTCGATCCACTCTAAAGCTCTCAGTTGCCACTTCGAGGATGACGCAAGTCGCAAGATTCTCGAGATTTGAACTCGCTG
>OBOM01000021.1_pt1 | contig 18001 bp, 18 predicted proteins | sample 1535151 | NCBI WGS metagenome assembly OBOM01 (sample SAMEA3275616, study PRJEB22092) | marine metagenome | biome: marine biome; feature: surface water; material: Seawater | collected 2014-06-21T11:30:00+00 | depth 0 m | reverse complement strand
CGACCGCAGCGAACAGCGCCCTCGGCCTCGCTTCTGCGCCCTTAACCGAAAGCGAGATTTCGGTCATTGCTAAGGAAGCGTTCAAAGACCCGAGCCCGTTGAAACGCTCGCTGGCCTTTGCCAGACTGCTCGAGTCGATGACGCCAGAGAACGCTGCGTTGTTGAGGCGGTTATGCCACACATGAAACAAGGAGCTACCCTTACGTATTCTCACGGGTTCAACATTGTTGAAGAAGGTACACAAGTAAGAAAAGACCTTACGGTAATCATGGTTGCTCCAAAGAGTCCAGGTTCAGAGGTTCGTGAAGAGTATAAGCGTGGTTTCGGAGTGCCTACCCTTATCGCGGTTCACCCAGAGAATGACCCTGAAGGTAAAGGTCTAGCGCAAGCGAAGGCATATGCAGTTGCTACAGGCGGACACCGTGCCGGTGTACTTGAGTCTAGCTTTGTTGCTGAGGTGAAATCAGATTTAATGGGAGAGCAAACCATTCTTTGTGGAGTGCTTCAAACCGGTTCTATTCTTTCTTTCGATAAGATGGTTGAGAAGGGAATCGAGCCAGCGTATGCTGCGAAATTGATTCAGTACGGATGGGAAACCATTACCGAGGCATTGAAGCATGGTGGTATTACACATATGATGGATCGACTTTCTAATAGCGCTAAGATCAAAGCTTTCGAATTATCTGAAGAGCTTAAAACCATTATGGCTCCTTTATTTCAAAAGCACATGGATGATATCATGTCAGGTCACTTCTCATCAACCATGATGGAAGACTGGGCAAATGATGATAAAAACCTTCTTACTTGGAGAGCAGCTACTGGAGAAACGAATTTCGAGAAAACCGAAGCTACTTCAGCGGTTATCGATGAGCAAGAGTACTTTGACCATGGAATTCTTATGGTCGCTTTCGTTCGTGCCGGTGTTGAATTAGCCTACGAAACCATGGTAGACGCTGGTATCAAATCAGAATCGGCTTACTATGAGTCACTTCACGAAACACCGCTGATCGCTAACACCATCGCTCGTAAGAAACTTTACGAAATGAACCGAGTGATTTCAGATACGGCAGAGTACGGATGTTACTTGTTCGATCATGCTTGTAAGCCACTACTTACTGATTTTATGAAGACTATCGATACCGATGTTATTGGTCAAGGTGTTGCTTCAACCGGAGTAGATAACAAGAGATTGATCGAAGTTAATGCTGCCCTCCGCAATCACCCTATTGAGGCGATCGGAAGTACGCTTAGAACAGCAATGACCGATATGAAGAAGATTGTATAATCACTTCAATTTAATCCATAAAAAAGGGCGCCATCGGCGCCCTTTTTGTTTTCATTACTTATGCTTTTTCAATTAGCGAGACCAAATAATCTCCGACCTCTGAAGTCTTGTAAGCTTTTGCGCCGTCTGCAAGGTCTTCAGTAACTACACCGTCAGCTAACGACTGATTTACGACGGAGCGAATGAGTTCGGCCTCTTCTTTTAAATGGAATGACATCTCGAACATCATCGCAGCTGATAAAACCGTTGCTAGTGGGTTAGCGATATTCTTGCCAGTTGCCTGAGGGAATGAGCCGTGAATAGGCTCGTAAAGTGCTACTTCTGAACCAATAGATGCTGAAGGCATGAGCCCCATTGACCCAGAAATTACAGAGGCTTCATCGGTAAGGATGTCTCCGAATAAGTTTTCAGTGATTAAAACATCGTATGCACTAGGCCATTGAATGAGTCGCATGGCAACGGCGTCTACTAGTTCGTAGGTTACCTTTACGTCTGGATATTCTGCTTCCATTCCCTGAAGAGTCTCTCTCCAAAGTCTAGAGGTTTCTAATACATTCGCTTTGTCTACTAGACAAAGAGACTTGCGTCTTGATCTCGCAAGTTCAAATCCTTTGCGAGCTAATCTCTTGATTTCTTCACGAGTATAGGTACAAGTATCGTAAGCCGTTTCACCTTCGTCTTGTCTTCCGCGTTCTCCGAAGTAAATACCTCCGGTAAGCTCACGAACGAAAACGAGATCGGTTCCTTCGATACGATCTCTTTTAAGAGGAGACTTGTCGATTAGTGATGGAAAAACAAAGGTTGGACGTACATTGGCAAACAACCCTAGTTGCTTTCTCATACGAAGTAATCCTTGCTCTGGACGTACCTTTGCTGAAGGATCATTGTCAAATCTAGGGAGACCAATTGCTCCGAATAATACGGCATCAGAGCTTGCGCAAACTTCATGAGTTTCTGGCGGGTAAGGATCGCCTACCGCATCAATAGCTGCGGCTCCGGTTAGTGCTGGTTTCCAATTCAGTTCGTGGCCGAATTTTTTAGCAATCGCGTTGCTTACTTTTACAGCTTCGGCGGTTACTTCTGGTCCAATTCCGTCGCCAGCAAGCAGTGCAATAGTATAATTCATTAGGTAGTAATTTGATTTAACATTTTTTCAGTAGCCTTAATAGCTGATACAGTTTGATCAACATCGAGGCCTCTAGTGGTGAATTCACGTTCGTTGTGCTTCCAAGTAATGGTAGTTTCACAAAGAGCATCCGAATTACTGCCAGGAGGTATCATCACCAAATAATCAACAAGTCTTGGAAGTTCTAGCTGCTTCTTCTTATAGATTTTGCGAACCGCATTGATAAAGGCATCATACTGACCGTCACCTGATGCGATTTCTTCGTGTACTTCTTCTCCGATTTGAAGACTTACCGTGGTTGAAGGTTTTAGTCCTTTTGAATGAGTAAGAACGTATGAAGTCACCTTAACATGCTGCTCATAGCTTGATTCTCCTAAAACATCTGAGATGATGTAAGGTAGGTCATCTAAGGTTACCTTCTGTTTTTTGTCTCCCAGTGCAATTACCTGAGCAGTTACCTTCTTGAGGTCTTCATCACTTAGAGTAATCCCCAGTGCGGAGAGGTTCTTTGCAATATTGGCTTTACCCGAGGTTTTTCCGAGTGCATAAGCACGTTTTCTGCCAAAACGCTCAGGTAGTAGATCATTGTAATAGAGGTTGTTTTTAGCATCGCCGTCAGCATGAATACCAGCAGTTTGAGTGAACACATTTGCACCTACTACGGGTTTATTCACTGGAATATGAAAACCACTGAAGGTAGCAACTAGTTGACTTACCTTAAACAGTGCCTTTTCTTTCACATCGGTTTTAATGCTAGGTTCAAAGTCGTTGAGAACAGCAATTACACTCGCTAGAGGTGCATTCCCCGCTCGCTCACCCATGCCGTTTACCGTTAGATGTAATCCGTGAACTCCAGCTCGTACAGCCTCTAGTGCATTAGCAACGCCTAGGTCGTAGTCGTTGTGCCCATGAAAATCAAAGTGCTGATCTGGATAGCGTTCGAGTATTTCTTTTAAATACCTAAAGGTCTCGTCAGGAGTCAGTACTCCTAAGGTGTCAGGCAATAAAATCTTTGAAACAGGCTGGGTACTTAGGAAATCTAGAAAATCAAAAACATACTCGCGCGAGTTGCGCATTCCATTACTCCAATCTTCGAGATAAATGTTAGAAGTAATCTCTTTAGATGCAGCGTTTTTTAGATTTTCTGCGATGAGGCTAAAATGTTCTTGAGGAGTTTGCCTAAGTTGATGCGTTAAGTGGTTCATCGAACCTTTGGTGAGCAAGTTTTGAACTTTAGCACCGGCCTCGATCATCCAATCTAAAGAGACTCCGTTATCTACAAAGGTTAATACTTCGACGCGGTCTAGATATCCTTTATTGGAAGCCCAGTCAGTAATTCGTTTAACCGCATCAAGCTCTCCTTTAGAAACTCGGGCTGAGGCGATTTCAATTCGATTGACTCCTAATTCTTCTAAGAGAAGTTGAGCAACCGTTAGTTTTTCGCCAGCGGTAAATGAAACCCCTGAGGTTTGTTCACCGTCCCTTAGGGTGGTGTCCATGATTTCAACAAGACGCTTTCTTTGAGGGCTCATTTCATTCAGATTTCAACCTATTAGAAAGGTCTTTGAGTAGCGAATGTAGCGATATCGTCGCCGAGGTTGAGTAGGTAATCGATATCGTCAAATCCGTTCTTCATATTTTCTTTCTTGTATGAATTGATATCGAAGGATTCAACGGTCTCACTTCCTTCCAAAGAGACCGTTTGAGCTTCAAGGTCAACGGTAATCTGAACCTCTGGATTGGCTTCAATTGCTTTGAAAACCTCTGCTAAAAAGGCTTCAGATATCTGAACCGGTAATACCCCGATATTTAAACAGTTGTTTTTAAAGATATCGGCAAAGAAACTTGAGATAACACATCTAAATCCGTAGTCGTAAATGGCCCATGCAGCATGCTCTCTTGAAGATCCAGAACCGAAGTTCTTACCTCCAACTAAGATTTTTCCAGTGTAGGTTTCATTATTTAAAACGAAGTCTTTTTTAGGAGTATTGTCTTGGTTAAAGCGCCAGTCTCTAAATAAGTTATCTCCGAAACCTTTACGTTCTGTTGCTTTTAGAAAGCGAGCAGGAATGATTTGGTCGGTATCGACGTTCTCGATCGGTAGTGGTACCGCAGTACTCGTTAGTTTGGTGAATTTATCGTAGGCCATCTTAGTTACTTAATGTTCTTGGATCAGTTACTACTCCCATTACCGCCGTTGCAGCGGCTACAGTAGGGCTTGCAAGCATAGTTCTCGCTCCAGGTCCTTGACGACCTTCGAAGTTTCTATTTGAAGTACTTACCGCTACTTTACCTGCAGGTATTTTATCCTCATTCATTGCTAGACATGCTGAACAGCCAGGCTCTCTTAATTCAAAGCCTGCCTCTGTGAGAATATCATAAAGGCCTTCGTCAATGATTGCTTGGCGCACTTTATGTGAACCAGGAACTAACCAAGCGGTAATATGATCAGCTTTTTTACGTCCTTTAATGATATTGGTAAAGGCTCTAAAATCTTCGATACGACCATTAGTACAACTGCCTAAGAATACGTAATCGACCTTCTTACCTAGTAGGGGTTCGTTTTCATTGAATCCCATGTAGTTGAGTGATTTTTTATAGCTGTCTGCACTGTCTTTTGACTCGCTCGCCGAAGGGATGCTCTTCGAAATACCTACCCCCATTCCAGGGTTGGTACCGTAAGTAATCATCGGTTCGATATCAGAACCTTGAAGAATTAATTCTTTATCGTAAGTCGCTCCTTCGTCAGTGTAGAGGGTCTGCCAGTAATCCATGGCTTTATCCCAGTCGGCTCCTTGAGGGGCGAATTCGCGTCCTTTGATGTAATGAAAGGTAGTTTGGTCTGGTGCGATCATACCACCTCGGGCTCCCATTTCAATCGAAAGGTTACAAACGGTCATACGACCTTCCATACTCATGTTTTCAAAAACGGGCCCTGTATATTCTACAAAGTACCCTGTAGCACCTGAAGTACTCAGTTTCGAAATAATGTATAATGCGACATCTTTCGGGGTAACTCCATTTCCTACTTCTCCTTCGATGTGAATACGCATGCTTTTTGGTTTTGGCTGCATAATACATTGAGAAGCAAGTACCATTTCTACCTCAGAAGTACCGATACCAAAAGCAATGGCACCAAATGCACCATGGGTTGAAGTATGAGAATCTCCACAAACGATGGTTGCTCCTGGTAGGGTGATTCCGTATTCTGGTCCTACAACGTGAACAATTCCGTTTTTCTCGTGACCAAGACCCCAATAAGAAATACCGTGCTCCTTCGCATTACGCTCTAGAGCGGCTAGTTGGTTTGCTGAAAGTGGATCTTCAACGGGTAGGTGTTGATTAAGTGTAGGAGTGTTATGGTCGGCAGTAGCAAAAGTACGTTCAGGGTGAAGCACCTTGATTCCACGATTTTTGAGACCTAAAAAGGCTACCGGGCTAGTTACTTCGTGAACCATGTGACGGTCGATGAAAAGCACATCGGGCCCTCCAGGAACTGACTTCACAACGTGGGAATCCCACACCTTGTCGAATAGTGTTTTTTTCATTGGTAGTTAGGGGAGTATTAAATCTGTTTCATGAGTTCGACGATATCGTCGTCTCCAATTTCTTTTTTTGTATCGGCCATGATGAGAAACTTCTCATACATTGCATCGAGTTGTAACTTATCAAATTCGAATCCGATATTCTTTGCGCGGTAGGCAAGAGCCGCTCTTCCACTTCTTGCTGTAAGTACGATTGCCGATTGGTCAACACCAACCTCAAGTGGATCGATGATTTCATAGGTTTCACGATTCTTAATTACACCGTCTTGATGAATTCCCGAACTGTGGGCGAATGCATTCGCTCCCACAATGGCTTTATTCGCCTGAACCGCCATACCCATTCGATCAGAAACGAGCTGACTAAGGTGATTGAGCATTCGACTATTTACGTCGGTATAAAGATTGAGGGTCGGATGTTGTTTCATAATCATCACTACCTCTTCTAAAGCAGTATTCCCCGCGCGCTCGCCGATACCGTTGATGGTACATTCGATTTGACGTGCACCGTGAGCAGCACCTGCAATGGCATTCGCTGTAGCTAAACCTAGATCGTTGTGACAATGACAAGAAAGCGTCGCCTTGTGAATGCCTTTAACGTTGGCCTTCAAATAAGCCATTTTAGCCCCATATTCTTCAGGAAGACAGTAGCCTGTTGTATCAGGAATATTCAGTACGGTTGCTCCAGCTGCAACAACAGCTTCACAAACTCTTGCTAAAAATTCATTATCTGTTCTCCCTGCATCTTCAGCGTAGAACTCAACATCTTCTACAAAAGTCTTCGCATAGGAAACCGCCTTAACTGCGCGTTCTATAATTTCTTCTCGAGTCGCTTTGAATTTATGAGTAATATGAGATTCTGAGGTTCCTATCCCAGTATGAATTCTAGGTCTCTTTGCATGTTTAAGCGCATCTGCGGCGACCTCGATATCTTTTTGAACGGCTCTGGTTAGCCCACAAACTCGTGCATTTTTAACCAACCTAGCAACCTCCTCAACCGAGTGAAAATCGCCAGGGCTCGAGATTGGGAATCCCGCCTCGATAATATCGACACCTAACAGGTCTAATTGTTCAGCAATTTCTAATTTGCTTTTTGTGTCAAGTTTACAACCAGGCACCTGTTCGCCGTCGCGAAGGGTAGTGTCAAAAATTTCAACTTTTTCTTTACTCATAGAGCGCTAGCGCTTAAAATTTTATCAAAAATAATGGCTTAAAAAGGCCTTTATTCAGACCTTAAATATATATTACGACGTCTAACAGTTATTAAATATACTTAAGTAATTGATATGAAGCGATTTAAATCAAATAAAGGTCTGACGACTAAAAAAGCCCAAGAGCCTGTCTTTTTATTGGTTAAATCGCTTACAAAGGCTCAAAAACGGCAGTTTAAACTCTTTGCCAGTCGTATCGATGGACATAAAGGCGCTAAATTTATTCAACTTTTTGATTTTTTAGACAAAGTAGAGGTATATGATGAGAAGGAATTAAGTAAACAATCGTTTGTGAGTAAACCCCAACTCGCTAACCTCAAATCCCATTTATACAAGCAGATACTTACGAGTCTTCGAATGAGTCCAAGTATTCAAAACCCTCGGATGCAAATACGTGAGCAGCTCGATTTTGCCACGGTGCTGTATCAGAAGGGATTGTATAAACAGAGTTTAAAAATCCTCGAAAAGACGAAACAGCTTGCTCAGAAATGGGATGAAAAATATGCTGAATATGAGATTATCGAATTCGAAAAAATTATCGAATCACAATACATTACTCGAAGTCTGAGCAACCGTACTGATCAATTGGTTTATGACACCAAACGACTCGGTGAAGCCAATATGCTTTGCAGTCAACTATCGAATCTCTCCCTACGCTTGTATGAGAAATTATTGAAAGGAGGTTACGTAAAAAGCGATCAAGAATATCGAGAGATCACTCAGTATTTCTTCGAAGAACTACCCAAAGTTGATTATGAGCAGTTAGGTTTTAGAGAGCGACTTTGGTACAGTAAGGCACATGTTTGGTACAGTATGATTACTCAAGATTTCTTGGGCTTATACAAGCATGCGTCAAGGTGGGTTGCCTTATTTGATCAAAACCCTGAGATGATTGCATCGCACCCAATCTTTTATCTTAAAGCGAATAATTATCTGCTTGAATCCTTACTGCTGCTAAGACATCCGGAGCGTTTTCGTCAAACGATTGAGACTTTAAAAGATCAGATTAACTCTGATTATTTTCCGCAAAACACCAATACTAAGGCACTTGCCTTCTTGTATTTAGGTAACAACCGGCTCAACCTTCATTTCTTGCAAGGGGATTTTCGAAATGGGATAACGATCATCGATGAGCTGTTTCAGGGCATCGAAAAGTATAAGCATCAAATCGACGACCATCACATTATGATGTTGTACTACAAAATAGCTTCAATGTGTTTCGGTGCTGGAGAATATAATCGATGCATTGATTATTTAAAGCCTGTCATTGAAAATCGATCATTAAGTATGCGTGAAGATCTATTATGTTTTTCTAGGATACTGAATGTGATCGCTCATTTTGAGTCGGGGAACGATGCTAATCTCGACGACCTACTTTTAACGACGTATCGCTTCCTAATTCGCATGAATGACTTGCATGAGGTACAACGTTTACTCATTCAGTTCATACGTAGTTTGGGAAATGTTTATCCGCAAGATTTAAAACAAAAATTCAAGGAGCTTTATGATGAATTAAAGCCCCTTGAAGAAGATTATTACGAGCGAAGATCTTTCCTGTATCTAGATATTCTTTCGTGGCTAGAAAGTCATATCAGTGGAAAGCCCCTTGAAATGGTTATAGCCGAGAAGAATGCAATCGCCGTAAAGGCAACTAGACTCTAGCTCCTTTTAAAAATGAGTTAAACTAAGAATGATGAAGCTTACCAGGCTGATCATCCATACTGCTAAAAGCCCAATTTTAATACTTCCACTGAGTCGCCCCATATTCTTAAACAGCAGTTGGAGCGCGAATAATAGTAAACTAAAGGCAGGTATACCAAAGGTGAGCATCATGCTGATATGATACCAGATCGGATGAAAAGGACCGCCCCAATCAGGCCCAATGAATTCGAACCCTGGCAATACCAGCAGATCATTACCGATATTAATATCGATGAATGAGCCAATAATGAAACTAATTGTTAATACGATAATTAGCGCCACCGTTGTTATTAGAATGATGACGCCCAAAAGCTTTCCCAGGATATTGGCAATAAAGCTCAGTAATTTCCCTAGTGCAGAGAATAATTTTGAAATGAGCTCGCCTAGAAAAGCGAAAAATCCGCTAGCTCCTTGTTTTGCTTTTTCCCCGGCACCCTTAAAGTCTACATTTTTGAAGTCATCCTTTACATTTTCATACCCCTTGCGAACGTAGTCTTCGATATTGCTGAAGGTCGCTGCCTTGCCCTTCATTTCTAGCTTTTGAGCCGTTGTTTCTGCCTTAGGAATGATCGCCCAAAGAATGAAGTAGAATAGAATAGATACCCCACTCCAAACCATAGCCAAGAATATTAATCGAATCCAAACAGCATCAATATTTAGATAGTGCCCAACTCCCGAACATACACCCCCTAAAACCGTACTGTCAGGGTCGCGATAGAGGCGTTTGCTCGATTGCTGACTGGCTGACTTTTCTTCGGGCTCCTCTTCAGACATATAATCTTCGGGTTGTCCCATCACTTCAATGACTTCATTTACCTCAATAAGTGTAATCACTTGCTTTTGTTTCTCTGAAAACAGCTCAGCGATACGGCTTTCGATATCATCGATGATTTCTTCTCTACCCTCAGTGCTACCTAGGTAGGTTCGAATATTATTTAAGTATTTCTGTAGTGCCTCATAGGCATCTTCATCGATATAAAAGACGAAGCCGGCGAGGTTGATATTGATTGTTTTTTTCATTTTATGATTGTGTTACCTTATTAATGGCGTGTTGTAATTCTTCCCAAGTTGATTTTAGTTCTTCTAAGAATTGGGTGCCTTCTTCAGTGAGCGTGTAGTATTTTCTAGGAGGTCCACTGCTAGATTCTTCCCAACGATACTGCAGTAGATCAGCGTTTTTAAGTCGCGTAAGAAGGGGGTAGAGTGTTCCTTCTACGACTAATAGTCGCGCTTCTTTAAGGCGTTCTAGGATCTCAGAGGCGTATAGGTCTCTGTCTTTTAGAACCGAGAGAATACAGAATTCGAGAATCCCTTTTCTCATTTGTTGTTTGGTGTTTTCTACCTTCATTTAGATCATATTCTGGTACAAATATATAAATAATATAGTACTATGTAATGCCAAGTACTATTTATTTTTGAATGTGTTTAATTCTTGACATTCGTTTGTGTACATTAGAGCTATGGATTTACTATTGGTTATTCTAGGAAGTATTCTTCTTATCGTCGGTGTCATTGGGTGTTTCGTTCCCGTTTTACCTGGACCGATCATTGGATACTTTGCCCTGCTTGTTTTAAAATTTACAGACGGATATGAACTCTCGAATCGCTGGCTCTGGATTTTTGGTGCCCTAGCAATAGCGGTTTCTTTAATCGATAACATCATCCCTGTCTATGCAACCAAAAAGTACGGGGGTTCACGTGCCGGAGTTATTGGAACGTTCGTCGGTCTAGTGATCGGGTTATTATTCTTTCCACCTTTTGGTTTTGTTTTTGGCCCTTTTCTCGGGGCCTTTGCTGCTGAGTTATACGTTCAGAAATCAGAGATTAAGTTGGCGCTTCGAGCAGCTTTTGGTTCTTTGGTTGGGGTATTGGCCGGTTCAGTTTTGAAACTTGCCCTTGTGCTTTGGATGAGTTACATCTTTTACGCCGCACTCTGATGGTTTATGTACTATTTGGAGTTTCAGGCTCTGGAAAAACTACTCTGGGAAAGTCGCTCGCTGACTATTTGAAGGAACCCTTTTATGATGCAGACGATTTTCATCCGCCTTTGAATATCGAAAAGATGAAATCGGGAATCCCTCTTAATGATACTGACCGGTATCCATGGCTTCATATTCTCGGTGATGAAGTAGTGAGGAAACACCAGAATGGCAGAGCCATTCTGGCCTGTTCGGCTTTAAAAAGTGAGTATCGACAATTACTTGAAACTTATGGGACTGTTCGTTTCTATTTAATAGAAGGTAGTTTTGATTTAATTTCTAGTAGATTAGAACAAAGAGAGGAGCACTTCATGCCTCATTCCTTACTAAGGAGTCAGTTTGAAGCGCTGGAGTCTCTACCCAATGATGGGGTAGTTTCAGCAGATCGCCCGCTATCAGAGCAGTTAAAACAATTGGAGAAGCTATTATGAATATTGAACTAGCCGTTATTCTTTCGTTTATCACCTTGTTAGTGCTAATGCTCAGGTATAAGGTTCACGCTTTTCTTTCGATTCTCATTGCTTGCCTTATTTTAGGAATAATAGGATTAGAAGATCCAATGTCAACCTTCGATTCGATTCAGAAAGGACTTGGAGGAACTTTGGGATTCGTTGGGGTAATCGTGGGCTTAGGATCTTTTTTAGGAGCTGTTCTGCAGCATACGGGAGGGATCGAACTCATTGCTAATCGTTTAATTCAGACTTTTGGAATTAAGCGTTCACCAATAGCGCTTCTCATTGCTGGATTAATTATATCGATTCCAGTCTTTTTTGATGTTGCATTCATTTTACTTATCCCTTTAATTAAACACTTGTCGAATCAAAACAAGGGAACGCTCCTGCGTTTTGCATTGCCCTTTTTAATTGGAATATCCATAGCACATGCCTTTATTCCGCCCACTCCGGGCCCAGTTGCTGTTGCTGATTTGTTACAGGTTCCTGTAGGGGCGGTTATTTTTTGGGGCATTCTGATAGCGGTTCCAACGGCCCTGATTACGTTTTCTATCGCCAATCGATTTCTAGTTTTTCAAAGCGCTTTCGAACTGAGCCAAGTTTCTATTCAGCCGAATCAAGAAACAAGTCAGAAACCATCTCCTAATGCTTGGGCAGTGTTTCTGGTCATTTTTCTACCATTATTTCTTATGATTCTTGGAGCTTTTTCAGAGGCGTTGTTTGGTTCAGGTACGATAGCTCGAATCGCTGATGGTTTAGGACATCCTTTTATCGCGCTTACTTTAGCAAACATTCTTGCTTATCCATTGCTAGCTAAACCCGGCGGGTTTTCAAAAACAGAAGTCAACGAATTCTCTTCAGCATCTTTAAAACCGGTCGGTATAATTTTGTTAGTAACAGGAATTGGTGGAGCTTTCAAACAATTATTGGTTGACACTGGAGTTGGAGCAAGTCTGGCAGAACAGGTAAGCTCCTATGGGTTTTCTGTAGTGATTCTTGCCTTTGTTTTAGCAGCCATTGTTCGTTTATTACAAGGATCAACCACGGTAGCGATGATTACTTCTGCAGGCTTGATTGCTCCAATGGTCACTGTGAGTAGTCCCATAGAAGGAGCAATGATTGTTCTTGCGGTTGCCTCAGGATCACTTATTTTTTCACACTTTAACGATAGTGGCTTTTGGTTAGTGAGCCGCTATTTGAATTTGACAGAGAAAGAAACGGTAAGGTCTTGGTCGCTGATGACATTTACCCTCTCTTTGATCAGTTTTGGTTTGATCCTTATTCTTTGGCAGCTATTCGTTTAAGAAGAATGATCGCTTACAATAACCCATTTGCCTTTAATCTTTCTGAGTAGGAGTGTAAAGTGTCCCGTTGGCGTATCGGTCTCGCGAATTAAAGTAAACCTGCCGATGACTTGTAAGGTTTTGCGGTCCCATTGTCGCATCTCGATAATATCAAATTTTAAGGTACCCATAGCCTCTTTGGTCGGATATCCCTTTTGATATCCCTTCAGAGTATTTTCGTAGCCATAAGTTGGCCCTCTACTACCGACAAATACTAATCGTTCATCTTCCCAATATCCATTCATGAAACTGCTTAAGTCTCCAGCATTCCATGCCGCAATTTGCTTATCGAAAATGCCTTGTACCTGTTCTCTAGTTTTACTATCGGCGGGTTTTTGAGCTAGTATTGAGGTGGTTAGTAATAGGGTAAAGATGACGAGTAGTTGTTTCATAATTAGAACAGTTTATTACCGAACAAGTCGGTAGTGTTTTTCCCCTTAGTGATTTCAAGCATCACTTCAGTTTGTGTTTTTAAATTTTGGTGATCAAGGATGTGATCTAGATCAATCTCTTTATTTTGAAGAACCTCTCCGATCAATTTTGATCGATGGCAAGTATGAGGCTCAACCTCTCCGCACATTAGCGCTACATTAAAGCCTTTTTGTTGCGCGTTTAAGAGGCGGTTGATGCCCTTGATAAATTCAGGATGAGATTTCGCTTTTGGATAGCTTAGTTTGCCTGAATCATTATAGCAGTTAGAATCTTTTGGTATTCCTCCAATCATGTCTCCGATATAAACATAGCCGATTCCTTTTTGTTTCAAGAAGGCCTCGATAGGCTCACGACAGAAATCGGGATTCCATTTTGAGTAAGGGTTTGATCGCACATCTGCTATGTGGTCAATTTGGTAGGAATTCAGAAGTCTTAAGAATTCGTCAGGACTCCTTAAACCATATCCGATACTATAGAGTTTGCCAGTTTTCACGAGAAGCTTCGAATCATTAAAGCAATTTTATCAAACAGTTCGGCTACACCTAGTGCCGTCCAAAGAATAAACCCTCCGAGAATAATAAGATGCCATGTTCTGATTGGTTTTACAAACCTTTCAGAAAATACCGGATAAAAGGGTAAGGATAATAGAATCACGAAAACTCCATAAAAAGGGTCATTACCCCATAATGAATTGATCAATCCTATAAGAGAAAACAGTATTGCTAAGAGGTAGCGAATTACTTGAACAAAAATTGCCATATCTTAAGGTGAAATTATAGAATAGTAAGGTATGAAATTCATTGCATCTTTTCTTTTGACTTTAGTTGTAAGTCTCGTCTCAGCTCAAGATTATGGCTCCATTTTACCCATGAAAAAACGAGCACGAGTAATCAATGAATTACTCGAAGATAAGATTGAAAATTACCTCCCAGAGATGATGCGTACTGCAGATATCGATATGTGGATAGTAGTTTCAAGAGAGTATAATGAAGACCCAATTATAAAAACCATGCTTCCAGCTGAGTGGTTGGCTGCTAGACGTCGTACCATTTTGGTTTTTTACGACAATGGAAAAGAGGTAGAAACCCTTGCCGTGGCCCGTTACAATGTGGGATCTTCTTTTAAGAGTGCATGGGATAAAGAAAAACAACCAGATCAATGGGCGCGGCTTAGTGAAATTGTAGCCGAGCGAAACCCTAGAAGAATAGGAATTAATCAGTCTGAACATTTCGGATTAACCGACGGTATTGTGGCTACAGACAAGGCGGCATTAGAAAAAGCCTTAGGAAAACGCTTTGCGAGTCGAATCGTTTCGGCAGAACCACTTGCTCTATCTTGGTTAGAGACCCGAACAGATAAAGAAATGGCGATTTACCCGCACATTGTAAGAATTAGCCACAATATTATTAAGGAAGCTTTTTCAGAAAAGTTGATTACCCCAGGGGTTACAACTACAGAAGATGTGGTTTGGTGGATGCGAGATAAAGTGAGAGAACTTGGGTTGCAAACCTGGTTTCATCCGACGGTGGATATTCAAAGAGCTGACCCAGAAAGGTTTGATCACCTAAGAACGTTTTCGAAGCGACCAGATACTCAAGTAATTCAGCCAGGAGATTTACTTCATTGCGATTTCGGAATCACTTATTTGCGATTAAATACCGATCAACAGCAACATGCCTACGTGCTTCGTCCGGGTGAATTAGAGGCCCCAGAGTTTTTATCTTCGGCATTAGCTACAGGAAATCGTTTACAAGATATTTTCACAGGAAATTTCAAGTTGAAACGCACGGGCAATGAGGTCCTTTCGATGAGCCGAGCTTCAGCCATCAGTGAGGGTATTACCCCTTCTATTTACACACATCCTATAGGTTATCACGGTCATGCTGCTGGGACCACTCTAGGCATGTGGGATTCTCAAGGCGGCGTGCCGTACACCGGAGATTACCCATTACATGCGAATACCGCCTATTCGATTGAATTAAATGCTTCGGTAACCATAGAGGAGTGGGGCAAGGATGTGCGAATTATGCTCGAAGAAGAAGCCTTTTTTGACGGGGAATCAGTAAGATATATTGATGGGCGCCAAACTCGCCTAATTTTAGTAAATCAGCCTTGAGGTAGAAAAACCTCAGCCATCATACATCGAGCGCTACCACCTCCGCAAGTTTCGATAATATCTAACTTTGGGTGAATAATAGGACCGAAACTTTCAAGGATCTTAATCTGATCAGGCTGTAGCGAACGATAAGCACGATCACTCATCACTAGCGCTGGGCCATTCTTTGCTTTTACCTGTAGCATGTTACCTGCAAACTCGTGCATTTGCTTTTCGGTAATAGCTATGATCGTTTTACCATTTGATTTTAATTGTTCCTTGACCGCTTTACGTTCTTTTTTGTCGTCTATACTGTCTAGACAAATAACCGCAAATTGATCTGCCACGCACATCATGACATTGGTATGATAAATAGGCAAGCGCTTATTGTCAGTACTTTGATAAGCACCAAAAATGACAGGTGTGTATTCAAAGTCTTCGCAAAACTCAATGAGTAATTCTTCATCTGCACGATCTGAAAGCGCGCAATAGGCAATGCCATTTTCACGGTCAAGAATTAAACTACCGGTACCCTCTAGAAAAACCTCCTCTTCTTCGGCAGAACTATAGTCGATGACCTCACTAATTTCGAAACCATTTTCTTCTAGCACATCTAGTATATCTTCACGACGTTCTCTTCGTCTATTCTCAGCAAACATCGGATAGAGGCCTACTTTTCCGTCTTCATGCATCGATATCCAATTATTTGGAAACAGTGCATCTGGGGTGTCATTTTCTTTGATGTCTTCTACGACAATCACATTCACGCCATTCGCTCTTAAAAGAGCAACGAACTCATCAAATTCTCTTTGAGCAGCTCCAACCACCATACGTGGGTCTAGCTGTGTTTCACTCTGAAAATAATTGTTCACCGTCGTTTCTTCATTCATTCTGAAACTTGCTGGGCGAATCATTAAGATATTAGAAGTGTATTGCATAAAATTAGTAGTGACGTATCAGTGGTAAGGTACTGCAACGAAGAAGCCCTTCTTGTTTGGCGATTTCTCCGTAGGGGATGGCTTCAACCCGAATACCTTTATCACCTAGCCAATGGTTTAATCGATTAAATCGAACATCAGAGATTACTAGATCAGGAGCCACTGAAAAAATATTACTATTCATAGCATACATCTCTTCTGCACTGATTTCAAAAACGTTCTCCTTTTCGAAATAATGGATAAGCCATTCGGCGTCTTGCTCATGAAGAAAGCCGTTTTTATGAATGATCGCATATTTTTCACCAACCGGTTGAAAACAACAATCTAAATGTAAGGCATTGGTGTAAGGGTCTGTGTTTGATTTTTTAAGCTCAAAAGCTTTTACCTCTCGCTCATTAAAAGTTGCACTAAGCCAGTCTACGGCTGCCTTATTCGTTCTAGCGGTAATGTATTTTCGGTAATCCTCTTGAAGGTAGGTGCCTACAAATAGAAACTCCTTGTGAGGCATCACATCCCCTCCTTCAACATGAACCTCTTCTGGGGGGCTCAGAATTTTTGTAGGATCGAATAAATCGAGAATTGGTTTTATTGCTCCAAGTTCGTCTTCGCGGTCAGGAAGAATATTCGAATACACAAAGGTGTCATCGACTACAAAACCAATATCTCGTGAAAATATTTGATTGTAATTCTCAATAAGCTCGGGACGATATACTTCGACCCCTAGTGACTTTAATCTCTCTGCAAGCCCTTCAATCTCACGAATCATATCCTTCTCTGTAGGATAAGTACCAGCTTTTAAGTGCTCAATCGATTTAGGATCATAAGCTTCATCAATAGACGGAGTAGAGCCGTTACTTGTCGCTCTACCAACAATTACTGCCTTCAAAGGGGCGGTCTCATCTTTGATACAAAATGATTTCATAAATCTGATAATTTGCAACGCAAAGGTAAGGCTCTAAAATAAGATGGCTTCGCTGCAAATTTTAGTATTTTTAAGGCAATGAATGCATATGCTAACGCCTTATTGTATGCGATACCTGCCTTTGTAGTCTTGGTTTTAGTTGAGATCGCTTATGGACACTTTGTTAAGGATCAGAAGTATCGTTTTTTTGATACTCTCAGTAGCCTTAGTAGTGGAGTGACCAATGTACTAAAGGATAGCCTTGGGTTAGCCTTGGTGCTCATTAGTTATCCTTTTTTAGTCAGCCAACTGGCACTAACACAAACCCCAACTGGGTGGCCTACTTGGGTGATTGCTTTTATTGCCATTGATTTTGCTGGCTACTGGAATCATCGCCTTAGCCATCATGTCAATCTTTTTTGGAACTCCCACGTGATTCACCATTCGAGTGAAGAATTCAATTTGGCGTGTGCCTTAAGACAATCGATCTCGAATCTGATAGGCTACACGGCAATCCTTTTACTTCCTGCCGTGCTTTTAGGAGTGCCTTATCAAATCATCGCTGTACTGGCTCCTCTACATTTATTCGGTCAGTTTTGGTATCACACCCAGCATATCGGAAAGTTGGGTTGGTTAGAGTATATTTTGGTCACCCCTTCACAACATCGGGTACACCATGCAATTAACAAGGAGTATATTGATAAAAACCTGGGACAAATCTTTTCGGTTTGGGACCGACTTTTTGGGACCTTTCAAGAAGAATTAGATGAAGTTCCTCCGAGATATGGGGTACTCAAACCTGCGCTTACTTATAACCCACTTTGGATCAATTTTCAGCACCTATATAACCTGGCCTTCGATGCTTGGCATGCAAAATCCTGGATTGATAAGATGAGAATCTGGTTCATGCCTACTGGGTGGAGACCTGCTGATGTCGCTGCCCGCTTCGAGCGTTCGATTATTGAAGATGTTTATACCTATCAGAAGTATCATCCG
>OBOM01000020.1_pt1 | contig 18103 bp, 12 predicted proteins | sample 1535151 | NCBI WGS metagenome assembly OBOM01 (sample SAMEA3275616, study PRJEB22092) | marine metagenome | biome: marine biome; feature: surface water; material: Seawater | collected 2014-06-21T11:30:00+00 | depth 0 m | reverse complement strand
GACATCAAATATGTCGACATTGACAGCACACTGAGAAAGATTTTATTTGACAAGGAAATCCTGTACGGAGGCGACGAAGAGACACCGCCGCGCAAGCTCCCAATGACAGAAACCGTACGTGTCAAAATGCTCAATGACTATGTCACGTTTTTGAAACGTAAAATTACCAAGAAATAATATATGACTAAAATATAATCCGGGGCGTGATCCGTCAACGCGGTCAGATGTTCAATTGCGCCGATAGCATCTTCGTCTTCCAAGGATTGCCGCGCACGGGCCAACAGAAGATCGAGGGTTTGCGAACCCGAATCCGACCACCGTCGGTAGATCTCGCTTTCGACTTGCTTCCAATCCTTCAGATCCGGCGCCTGCAATTGTGCTTTCAAAATCCTGAGGTTCAGCCCTCAGGATTTTTTATTTTTGTCCAACATTTATCACACATGTATAGAACTCACGATTGCGGAGCACTCTCCTTAGAACAACTCAACCAAACCGTAACATTGGCCGGTTGGGTTCAAAAAAACAGAAACAAAGGGTTTATCGTTTGGATCGATTTAAGAGATCGTTACGGGATTACTCAATTGGTATTTGACGAGGAACGTACTCCAAAAGAGGTCTTTAAAACTGCTCAAGGACTCGGTCGTGAATTTGTCATTCAGGTTAAAGGGACTGTCATTGAAAGAGAGTCTAAAAACCCCAATATGGCTACAGGTGCTATTGAAGTACTCGTAAAAGAACTCAAGGTATTAAATACAGCTAAAACTCCCCCTTTTACCATAGAGGACCAAACAGATGGTGGTGAAGAGCTGCGCATGCAATACCGCTATTTAGATCTAAGAAGGGCTCCAGTCAAAGATAATTTATTGTTCAGGCATCAAGTCAGTATGGCAGTGCGCAACTACCTTTCACAAGCAGGCTTTGTAGATGTGGAAACCCCTTATTTAATCAAGTCAACTCCTGAGGGTGCTCGTGATTTTGTCGTTCCTTCTCGAATGAATGAGGGTCAATTTTACGCCTTACCACAATCGCCCCAAACATTTAAGCAACTCCTGATGGTTGGCGGATTAGACAAGTATTTTCAAATTGTAAAATGCTTTAGAGATGAGGATCTACGTGCTGATAGACAGCCTGAATTTACTCAAATTGACTGTGAAATGACTTTTGTAGATCAAGAGGCTATACTCAACCAATTCGAAGGGTTGACAAGGCATTTACTCAAAGAAATCAAAGGAATTGAGGTTGCAAACTTTCCAAGAATGTCCTATGAAGAGGCAATAAAAACCTACGGAAACGACAAGCCCGACATCCGCTTTGGGATGAAATTTAAAGAATTAAACACCCTTGCACAAGGGAAAGGTTTTGGTGTTTTTGACAGTCAAGAATTGGTAGTAGGAATTGCAGTCCCTGGTGCTGCTGAAATGAGTAGAAAAGAAATAGACGCCTTGATTGATTGGGTTAAAAGACCGCAAATAGGTGCCAAAGGATTGGTCTATGTAAAATGTAATGCCGATGGGAGTTTTAAATCCTCAGTCGATAAATTTTTTACCCATGACGATTTAGCTGCTTGGGCAAAACACAGTAAAGCACAAGCTGGTGATTTGATTCTGATCCTCTCAGGAGAAGTTAAGGCTACCCGTACCCAACTCAGTGCTTTACGTATGGAATTAGCAGAAAGACTTGGCTTAAGAAATCCAAAAGAGTTTGCTCCTCTTTGGGTTACAGATTTTCCATTGCTTGAGTGGGATGAGGACAAGCAAAAATGGCACCCCAAGCCCAAGCGCATAAACCGCCAGTAATATCGTGCCCCGCATCACAGATGCCTCTTGGGCTGCAAGGCTTAGGATCGCGCCCAGTTGTGGACCGATACAGGGGGTCCAGCCAAAGGCAAAGGCCAGACCCAGGATATAGGCCCCAAAGGCAGAACCGCCCTGATCCCCCGCATCCATACGCGCCTCACGATCCAGAAACCCAATCCGGTAAACGCCTACAAAATGCGCCCCAAAAATCATAACCAAGATCGCGGCAACCGTATTGAAATAAGATTGATAGGTCGCAAAAACCGACCCAAGGGCCGAGGCCGCAAATCCCAAGATTAGGAAAACGGTGCTCAGCCCAAAAACGAAAAAGATTGCGGGTAAGACTGCAGAAGATCTGCGCGAGCAATCGTTTAGCTCATTCAGTGAAACGCCACTCATATAGGCCAAATAGGGCGGCACAATCGGCAGCACACAGGGGCTTAAAAACGACAACAAACCTGCCACCGCAGCCACAATCATTGCGGGCAGCAATCCCGCATCTATCAGATCGATTCCAAACATATCAATGATCTAGGACATTTTTCCGAAGAGGTCACGCGACAATGGATCACAAGATTGTGGACTTCATCTAGGACGCGCTATATCTCAGCCTTATGATACATGATCTTGATGCCCGCGGGCTGTTGTGCCCGCTTCCCGTTTTAAAAGCGCGTAAACGTCTCAGGGATCTTGCGCAGGGCGATGTGTTGCGCATGCATGCGGATGATCCTGCCGCGCGGATTGATGTGCCCCATTTTTGTAATGAAAGTGGAAACATCCTGCGCGAGGCCTTCGATCAGGGCGACGGCTCTTTCATCTACAATATTGAAAAGGCATAAAAAAACCCGCTTTCGCGGGTTTCTTTTTATCGTTTCAAGGACCACCATCCGCGCCGTTTTGATTTGGCGGGTTCTTCGGGCTTTTCCTCTGCCTTTTCGGCCACAGGCGCGTCCGCCTTAGGCTCTGGCACGGCTTCCACAACTGGCGCTTCCTCGGCCGCGGGCGCAGGCTCGGCGGGTGTCTCTACTGCTGCGGCTTCGGCTGCGGCCTGTTCGGCGACTTCTGCCTCTTTTTGGGCCTTTGTTTTGCGTGGGGCGCGCTTGCGTTTGGGCTTTTCTTCCTTCGGCGCGTCCTCTGCTTCTGCAGGGGTTTCAGTTTCTGCGGCCTCTTCCTTCACCTCATCCACTTTTTTACGGCGGGTGCGGCGTTTGGGCTTTGGCGCTTCTTCTTCCGTAGCAGCAGGCTCATCTGCTGGGGTCTCCGCAGGTTTCACCTCTTCGCTTGGCTGTTCTTCTTCAGATTCAACTTTTTTCTTGCGTGAACGGCGCGCGCGTTTTGGTTTTTCTTCTCTGGCTGCGTCCTCCACTGGCGCATCCTCTTCGGCACTATCACCCGCATCTGCGTCTGCGTCGGCATCCTCGTCAGCGACAGCTTCATCAGTTGTTTGATCCCCAGATCCCTCACCCTGATCGCCACCCTGCCCTTTACGACGACGACGGCGACGGCGGCGACGTTTTGGCTTGGGCTCATCGTCCTGTTCGCTTTCGGGTGTTTCGATGTCATCTTCTTCGGCGATATCCTCGTCAATTTCATCCATGACGATTGTATCGGCCGACACTACAGGTTCCGCGGCCTCGGGGACATAGCGTGTTGCTGTTTTAAATTTCTCGATTAAAAAATCGGGGCTGACCAACATCGGATCGCCCTCGACACGCACGGACAGGCCATAGCGCGCCTCGATCTGGGCGACGTGATCGCGTTTTTGGTTCATGATAAAGTTTGAAATGCCAACCGGGCATTTCACCAAAACTTCACGCGAACGACGGCGCACGCCTTCTTCTTCAATCTGACGCAGGATAGACAGAGCCAAATTGTCATCGGACCGGATCAGACCCGTACCATGACAGGATGGACAGGGCTGCGTTGTGGTCTCAATCATACCTGGGCGCAGGCGCTGACGGCTCATCTCTAACAGACCAAAGCCTGAAATACGGCCTACTTGGATCCGCGAACGATCCGTTTTCAATTTGTCTTTCAGGCGTTTTTCAACCGCATTATTGTTGCGCCGTTCATCCATGTCGATGAAATCGATCACAATCAAACCTGCCAAATCGCGCAGACGCATTTGACGCGCGACTTCTTCTGCCGCCTCTAGGTTGGTTTTTAGCGCGGTTTCTTCGATGGACCCCTCTTTGGTCGCACGACCTGAGTTCACATCGACCGCAACCAAGGCTTCAGTCACACCAATCACCAAGTAGCCACCTGATTTCAGTTGGACCACAGGATTGAACATGGAGGACAGATAGCTTTCCACCTGATAGCGCGCGAAAAGCGGGAGCGCATCGGTGTAATGTTTTACGTTTTTCGCATGACTTGGCATGATCATTTTCATGAAGTCTTTGGCATTGCGATACCCGCGTTCGCCCTCAACCAAAACCTCATCAATGTCGCGATTGTAAAGATCGCGGATTGATCGTTTGATCAAATCGCCTTCTTCATAAATTTTCGCAGGCGCGATTGACTTCAGCGTCAATTCACGAATTTGTTCCCATAGACGCTGCAAATATTCGTAATCGCGTTTGATTTCGGTTTTGGTGCGCTTGGCCCCAGCCGTGCGGATAATCAAACCCGCTCCTGTTGGAACGTCGATTTCTGTTGCGATTTCCTTAAGCTTTTTGCGATCCGCTGCATTTGTGATTTTACGCGAAATCCCGCCACCGCGCGCCGTGTTCGGCATAAGAACACAGTAGCGACCAGCAAGAGATAGATACGTGGTCAGCGCTGCGCCCTTGTTGCCACGCTCTTCTTTGACAACCTGCACCAACATGATTTGGCGCACTTTGATCACTTCTTGAATTTTGTAACGGCGTGGACGGGACCGACGTTGTGGACGCAGATCCATGGCATCGTCATCGTCAGATACGGATTCGATCCCATCGTCCTGATCGTCCTCTGCGGTACCCGCGTCCGCGGGCTGTTCGCTGTCGTCTGCGGCAGGTTCATCATCCGAAGCGGCAGGTGCCTCTTCAAATGTTTCCTCGCTTACGGCGTCTGCTGCAGGCGCATAATCTTGGGCGTCATCTGATGGCGCGACAGACTCTGTTTCAGCCTCAGGCGCGTCTGCGTCTACCGCGTCAGTATCCGCAGCTTCTTCTGGTGCATCAATCTCTTGCGTGACGATCATTGGTTCGTCTTCAACGATGGGTGCCGCCATGGGGGCATCGTTTTCGTCACTTTCATCCGATGCATCCAAATCGATGGTTTCCATTCCATCCACTTCTGTCTCGGTCACAGCCTCAGCAGGTTTGTTGTTGCGACGACGCGGACCACGACGACGGCGTTTTTTGGGCGCTTCGTCCTCTTCTTCCGCGCGTGCATCCGCCTCTGCCAATGCACGTTCCTCTTCCATCAGCGCTTCACGATCGGCAACTGGGATCTGATAATAATCAGGGTGGATTTCGGAAAACGCCAAGAATCCATGACGGTTTCCACCATAATCCACAAAGGCCGCCTGAAGTGACGGTTCGACCCGTGTTACTTTTGCAAGATAGATGTTGCCAGCGATTTGGCGTTTGTTTTCAGATTCAAAGTCAAATTCCTCAACCTTGTTTCCGTCAACCACAACCACGCGCGTTTCCTCGGCGTGGGTGGCGTCGATAAGCATTTTCTTAGCCATATTATCCATTCACACATCGCATCCCAAACGCGCCGTTCAACGGCGTATGGGACATAAACGATGTGATTGTCTCTTTGGGCGATAACACGCGCGCGTGCAGGCCGACCGCGTTGGGCCCCTGCTCGATTAACGATATGTCGTTCGCGTTGCATCGCGTCTTCATCTCCGATCAGGCGAACCTAACCAATTTTTGTCCCGTCGCCAAAGCGGTCCGGGGGCGGGTGACCCAATGGGTCTTATCAATCTGAAGTTCGGGAACCAGTCGCTATGCCGGGTCACATCGAAAAACAGTGAAACTCTCAAGGCAGGGTAATATATAAAAAAAGAGCTGCCTTTGGTGAGCATAAAGGGAAAAATGCGGAAAATACAATGGGCAAATTACAAATGTGCGGAATTGAGCAGAATTAAATCCATAAAATCCGTCAAATGGGGCGCGTTACTGCGCGCCCCGAGGGGATAAACTTATCCCAAATTTTGCAAACGTTTGAAAAGGCTGGATGTATCCCAGCGCCCACCACCCATTTTTTGCACGTCTTTATAAAACTGATCGACCAATGCCGTCACAGGAAGGCTTGCACCCGTTTCATCAGCCGCTTGCAGACAGATCCCCAAATCTTTGCGCATCCAATCAACGGCAAACCCGTGTTCAAAATGATCGTCCAACATAGTTTGATAGCGGTTGGACATTTGCCAACTGCCTGCAGCGCCTTGGGAAATCACCTCAACCACGGCCGCTCCATCAAGACCCGCTTTTTCTGCAAAATGTAACGCTTCTGACAGGCCTTGAACCAGTCCCGCGATCGCAATCTGGTTGCACATCTTGGTTTTTTGCCCTGCGCCGCTGTCACCGATACGACGACAAATGCGTGAATAGGCCGCCATAATCGGCTCTGCCGCGTCATAGGCGGTTTGATCCCCACCACACATGATAGACAGCACGCCGTTTTCTGCGCCCGCTTGGCCGCCAGATATCGGCGCATCCACAGAGCTTAACCCCAGTTCCGCGGATGCTACATATAGCTCTGCTGTCACTTTTGCCGAAACGGTTGTGTGGTCCACAAAAATCGTACCTTTGGACATGCCCGCAAATGCCCCCGTATCCCCCAAGCACACACCGCGCAGGTCGTCGTCATTGCCCACGCAGGCCATGACGAAATCAGCGCCTTGTGCCGCCTCGGCTGGGGTAGTGGCCATTGCGCCACCATGCTCTGCCACCCAGGTTTCTGCCTTGGCAGAGGTGCGGTTATAGACAGTAACAGAATGCCCTGCGCTTTGAAGATGCCCCGCCATTGGGTATCCCATGACGCCAAGGCCTAGAAATGCAACATTTGCCATAATTTATCCTCTAAATTCTTGGTTTCATACTTGTGTCGCGGTATGAAACCTGATGCAAGGGGGTGAGGGCAAAAAGGTAGGTTTAGGATGGCAGGCGTTTTTCACATTCTTCTGCGCATTGCAATTGGATCAATCGCATTGGTCGTTTGTGCGGTTGTCGTTGCCTATTACCTCGCTGCACGCTCTCTCCCAGATTACGACGCCGAGCTGGAGTTGCCCGGCGCTTTGGGTAAGATAGAAGTCGTTCGGGATACGGCAAATGTTCCCCATATTTTTGCAGATCGAGACGAGGATGTGTTTTTTGGTCTAGGCTATGTCCATGCACAGGATCGTTTGTGGCAAATGTCGATGATGCGGCGTACGGCGCAGGGGCGGTTATCGGAAATCTTTGGTCCAGATACTGTGCATATTGATACTTACATGCGGCATCTTGATCTCTATTCGACCGCCGTACGTAGCCTATCGGTGCAATCCCCCGAAACGCTTGCCGCATTAAACGCCTATGCACGTGGTGTGAATGCGCGCCTATATGAAATCAACACCTATGCCCGTGGGCGCGGCGCACCCGAAATGTTTTTGTTCAACGCCCCCTTTGCCACATGGCAAGCTGCAGACAGTTTGGTGATGCTAAAACTGATGTCTGTGACACTGTCATCGCATATGAAGCGGGAAATACGACGCGCCAAAGTCTCGCTTGCGCTGCCTGATCCGGAACGCATTGTTGACATTTTGCCCGATCACCCTGCGACCGCAACCATTGCGCTGCCTGATTATGCATCTTTGTGGAACACACCGATGTTTGAAACCGCATTGGTTGATGCATCCCCCGATCACCCCCTTGCCCCCTGGAAATCTATTGAACAGGCTGGTGCCTCAAACGCCTTTGCCGCGGCCCCTGCCCGCAGTGCGGCGGGTGGCACGATATTGGCCAATGATCCGCATTTGGAACTGACCGCGCCTACAATTTGGTATCTGGCGCGCATGGAGCTTTCTAAGGGTGGCGTGATTGGCGCAACGATCCCTGGTATTCCCCTAATCCTATCAGGGCGAAACGAAAAATTAGCTTGGGGGATGACGTCATCCTACCTGGACGATCAAGATATCCTGATGGAAGAGGTGAATGCCGACAATCCATCAGAATATCGTACCGAAGAGGGTTGGAAAAAATTTCGCACACGCCAATCCATTATCAATGTGGCGGATGGCACCCCAAAAACCCTGACCCTGCGGTGGAGTGACAATGGCCCGATCCTGCCATTGGATATGTTTGAATTGGCCTCTGTGACACCGCGTGGACATGTTCCTGCATTGTCGTTTTCGGCACTTTCCCCCGCCGACACAACGATGAGTGCCGCGTTCAATATGATCCAAGCTGAAAATGTAATCGATGCTATCGCCGCATTAGAGGGGTATATCGCGCCCTCACAAAACGTGACGTTCATTGATCGCGACAGCATCGGGTTTAAGGTAATTGGTGCGATGCCCAAACGCAGCATCAGCCACCAAACCCAAGGCCGCATGCCTGCACTTGGCTGGGTGCGGAACAATCAATGGAATGGACGCCTACCCTATTCAGATAACCCTGAGGTTATAAACCTAGAGACAGGGATCATTGGAAACACCAACAACAAAACAACCGATGCAGATTTCCCAAATCACGTGTCCTTTGAATGGGGCGACAGCCAGCGGATCAATCGCCTGAAGCGGCTTATGGAAATGCGCAAGGTGCATACGCGCGAAAGTCTGATCGAAGCGCAACTGGATACAGTTAGTTTTACCGCACAATCACTTTTGCCATTGATCGGCAAAGAGCTGTGGTTCATGGGCGAGGCAGGCGAGCGCGGTACATTGGCCTGGCAACGCACAACGGCGCTGTCCCTCTTGGCCGATTGGAATGGAGAGATGAACGAACATCTGCCCGAACCCTTGATCTATTCCGCGTGGTTGCGCGCCATTCAAACGCGATTGATCCGTGACGAATTGGGTCCATTGGCCGAAGAATTCACCCATGTTGAACCCCTGTTTATTGAACGGGTATACCGCGATATTGAGGGTGCCTCAGTCTGGTGTGATGTGATCCAAAGCGCGCCTGTGGAGACCTGTGATCAAATCGCCTCCCGCGCGCTGGATGATGCGCTAGTCTGGCTTAGTGATAATTTCAACCGTGATCCCAACGCGCTGCGTTGGGGGGACGCGCATCAGGCCACGCATGATCACGCGGTTTTGGGTAAAATTCCCGTGCTGCATTATTTCGCCAACATTCGCCAATCCACATCAGGGGGCGACAATACCCTGTTGCGGGGCCGCACACGTGGCGGGGATGTGGACCCATTCCACAACGTGCATGCCGCAGGGTATCGCAGTGTAGTGGATTTCGCCGATCCTGACAGTTCGGTTTTTGTCACCTCAACCGGGCAATCAGGACATTTCCTATCGCGTCATTATGATGATTTGGGACAGCTGTGGCGTTTGGGGGAATATGTTCCCATGTCGCTTGATCCCCGTCTTGCCCGCGCGGGAGCAACGGGGATCACAACAATCACACCGCTGAATTAGTGATCCCAAAAGATTTTTCAAACTGCGCTTTTTGTTTCGCGTTCCAACGCAGATGAAACAGGCTGCCATCCTCACCATGGGTTTCACGTTCAACCACGCCTTGTTCAAATAACCATGCCCGCGCACGTCCGTCTGCATAGGGTAAATGGATGCCATCCTCGATAATATCGCGGGTCAGATGCGTTGACACACGGTCGACCAATTCGTCCAATCCCTGCCCCGTGATAGCAGAAATGGTTAGAATATGATCATTGCGTTCGGCAATTTTCCCCAAAGCATCGCGATCATCCGCATGAATCAAATCGACCTTGTTCCACACCTCAAGCTGCGGTGTATCCTCAGATATCCCAAGGCTTTCAAGGATTTTTTCAACGTCTTCGGCCTGTTCCTCTGTTGCAGGATGAGAGATATCGCGCACATGCAAGATGATGTCGGCCTCTAGCACCTCTTCCAATGTCGCGCGAAAGGCCGCAACCAATTCTGTGGGCAGGTCAGAGATAAACCCAACGGTGTCAGATAGGATAATATCCACCCCACTGGACAGTTTGATCGAACGCATGGTCGGGTCCAGCGTGGCAAAGAGCATATCTTTGGCCATCACCTCTGCCCCTGTAAGACGGTTGAACAGGGTGGATTTCCCCGCGTTGGTATACCCAACCAAGGCAACAATCGGGAACGGAACCCTGGCACGTGCGGCGCGATGCAGGCTGCGGGTTTTCACGACCTTATCCAATTGACGGCGCAGGCGCACCAATTGTTCGTCAATTGCGCGTCTGTCGGCCTCTATCTGGGTTTCACCCGGACCACCGACAAACCCCAAACCACCCCGCTGCCGTTCAAGGTGGGTCCATGCCCGCACCAAGCGTGTCCGTTGATAGGTCAGATGCGCCATTTCCACCTGCAACACACCTTCACGGGTGGCCGCACGATCAGAAAAGATTTCAAGGATCAAACCCGTTCTATCAAGGATTTTAACCTTCCATTCCTTTTCCAAATTGCGCTGCTGCACGGGTGTGACGGGTCCATCAATAAGGACCAATTCAACCTCATGATCCTGGAACAGCATTTTCAGCTCTTCCAACTTTCCTTTCCCAAACAACTTTCCCGGTTGCGGTTTTGGCAGCGGCACCAATGTTGCGCCCGCAACCTCAAGGTTTGGTAGGGCCGCCGCCAATGAAACCGCCTCTTCCAAGGCGAGTTCGCCCGGACGGCGGTCAGGATCGGATTTTATGTCAGGATGCAGAACCCATGCACGGGTTGGCGTCACATCGTGTGATTTCAACTTGGCTCTTCGCCTTCGTATAGGGACACGTTTTGCGCAGGCATGATCGTTGAAATCGCATGTTTGTACACCAATTGCGATTGTCCATCACGGCGCAGCAGAATACAAAAATTGTCAAACCAAGTGATCACACCCTGCAATTTAACACCGTTGATCAAAAACACAGTGACAGAAATCTTCTGCTTACGGACGTGGTTTAAAAATGCATCTTGTAGATTTTGACGGTCGGATGCCATGATCTGGGCCTCTTCTTATAATTGTTGTTCTTTGTTCAACCGAATGAGGTATAGCGTAACAGTCAAAATTTCAAATGACAATGCTAGAATATCAAATTATCGCCGCCAAAGAGAGGGCGACAAAAGTGCTATAACCACAAGAATTTCCAACCGCCCCAAAATCATCGCGAGCGCAAGCGACAGTTTAAAGAGGACAGGTGCCGCAATCAGGTCAATTTCGGGCAACATCATCACATCCAACAAAGGCCCAGTGTTCGTAAGTGCCGCAAAGACCAACACACAGGCCTGTTCAAAATCCAAATGAAGCGCAGAGAACAGAACCGTAAACCCCGCAATGGCCACCACATAGATCATAAAAAACACCCATGCGATATTTGCCCCCTGCCGGAGATCGCCCCGCATATGGGATCGTGATTGCCCAACGCTGGACGGATAGGTCATTTTATCCAATTCGCGGCGCACGCTTAGGTAAAGCACATAAACCCGCAGCAATTTTGCGCCCCCTGCCGTAGTTGCAAATCCACCACCGATAAAGGCCAAGCCCATCAACAACACAAAAGGCGTATCAAGCCCCGACCAAGATTGTGCGTCTTGCCAATATTCGCTGATGAACCCTGTAGTTGTTAAAAACGACGCCACCGTGAACAGAGCACCCCAAAGCGCGCGTAAAGCGGAAAGGAGTTCATTATCGCTCTCAATGCCAAGGGCCACGGCCCAATGTCTGAGGAACAACAAAAGCGGCACGCCAATGATCAAAACACTGGCAAGGCGCAGCTCAACATCGCGGCGTAACCCGCCAAAATTCAAACGACCATGATCCGTCGTAAAGCTTAGCCTGCTAAGCGCGAAGATGAGAAAGGCAAAAACAAACGCCTCGCCCATGAATCCCACGCCTGTATCCGACTCTGCAGGTAAAATGCCCGATGTGGACATGGTCGACATCGCATAGATCAGGGCATCCCCCGCTGGCGTTTGCGCGCTGAACAGTAAAATGAACAGGATTAGGGTTAGTCCAAGATAGACAGGAAACAGCTCTCTCGTTTGACGGTAGAGCAAATGCGTCGTTTGCGTGGTGCTTAACCCATATCCACCTGCGCTGTACGTATGGCGGGTTTGTGCAGAAACCTCGTACCCGCCAATGTTCAGCGGGGCAAAAATGGCGCCTGCTGCGATCCAAATTAACGCGCCACCACACCAGGCAACAAAGGCGCGCCAAAAATGCAAAACCTCGGGCAGGCGCGCATCCTCAAACACACGCAATCCCGTGGTGGTCAATGCACCGACCATATCCAAATAGGCGTTCAGATAGCTGGTGTTCATGATGATTTGCTGAACGGGCAGCGCAAGAAAGGCAGGGAGTGCGAAATATACCAGCCCCAAATCAATCAACAATGACAGTCCCCCGCCCTGCGATTTACGCGAAGACAGCGTAATGCCCATGATTGTGACAAAAGTCAGACCCAACAATCCCGAATAAAAAAATGTGCGCGATTGATAATGCTGTTCAGCAACAAGGCAGACAAGCGCAGGCACCCACATGGCAAGCGCTGCAATGCACATCAATTTCAAGAATAAGGGAAGGTTTGAAAACGCGCTTTGCATATTAACAACCGCGCCGATCAGAAAAAGTCGATGGAAACCTGAAGCAAACGTTCCAGTTCAGGTACGTCTTTGGCCAATGCAAAGATCGCAAGGATATCCCCATCTTCGATCCGAAGGCCCCCAGTTGGTTTCACCATTTCGCCGTTTTTCAAAACTCCACCAATCAACACACCCTCTGGGAAGTTGATGTCGCGAATGCGTTGCCCCGCGATGGGTGAGGTGTTTAAAACCTGTGCTTCGATCACTTCGGCCTCGGCATCCCCAATCGAATACACATCGCGCACACGACCATGGCGGATATGGCGCAAAATCGAACTGACCGTTGTGGCACGGGGGTTGATATGCGCATCAATGCCCAAGGTCCCCATCATAGGTACCATTGTAGGGTCATTGATCAGGGCAATCGCCATTTTACAGCCCATGGATTTGGCACGAACGGCCGCCAGCATGTTTGTTTTGTCGTCATCTGTAATTGCCAAAACCGCATCGGCGCGTCCAATCCCCGCCTCGATCAACAGCGTGCTGTCCAAGCCATCACCATTCAGCACGATTGTGCGTTCCAATGCGTCCGCGGCCTCTTCCGCGACTGAACGGTTGCGCTCAATCACCTTGATGCGCATACGCCGGTAATCTTGTTCAAGGGCTTGGGCCACACGTTGCCCCACGTTTCCGCCCCCAACAATGACAATGCGTTCTTGCTTTGCGGTGGGTTTGCCAAAAATTTCAGTGGTGCGCAGGCGATCCTGATGATGGCACATCACGTAACATTCATCACCTGAAAACAACTGATCGCCCGCCTCGGGGGCAAACAATACCCCCTGACGGCGCACACCCACCACAATCGTGCGCAGCGTTGAAAACAAATCTGTCAATTGCCGCAAGGGCGTATTGATCACGGGACAGTTTTCATCCAGTCGAAATCCCAGCAATTGCGCCTGTCCATCCAGAAAACTTTCTGTGTCAAACGATGTGGGCGTGGACAAACGTTTTAACGCGGCCTCGGCCACCTCAAGTTCTGGGGAAATCACAACATCAATGGGCAAATGATCCCGACGATAAAGATCGGAATAAATCGCATCCAAATAGGATTGAGAGCGCAGGCGTGCGATTTTACGGGGCACACCGAAAATGGAATGCGCCACCTGACAGACGACCATGTTGACTTCATCAGAGTGGGTGGCCGCGATGATCATATCCGCATCACTGGTCCCTGCCCGTTCCAAAACATTTGGGTATGAGGCAAACCCTGATACACCGTTCACATCCAATGTATCTGTGGCACGCCGCACCAAGGCTTCGTTACTGTCAACAACAGTTACATCATTGCGCTCTCCTGACAGATGGCGGGCAATTTGCCACCCAACCTGTCCTGCACCGCAGATCACAACTTTCATCTCAGTGTCCTTCGACTACGTAACCAAGCAGTCAAATCCTTGTCAGATCGCGCAAAGGCGGTCAATCGAATTCGAAACTAGGCCTCTTCGGCAGATTTTGATTTATTCCCCGAAACCACACCCAGAGATTTGAGTTTTCGATGCAAGGCAGAGCGTTCCATTCCAACAAAATTCGCGGTTTTTGAGATATTGCCGCCAAAACGGTTGATCTGTGTGATCAGGTATTCCCGTTCAAAAGCCTCGCGCGCCTCGCGCAGGGGCAGTGTTGCCCAATTGGCTGACATGCCGCCCCCGTCATTCGCGCCTGCTGATTTTTGCTTGTCTGTGGGAATTTCATCCGCCGAAATCGGACCCGTTCCATCAGACAGGATCAAAATGCGTTCAATGACGTTTTTTAGCTGACGAATATTTCCAGGCCATGGCAGGGTTTGCAATAATGTCGCCGCATCATCGGACAGTTTGCGCATGTTCAATCCTTGGGTTTGATTGAAATGTTCGACAAAATGTTCGACCAGTTCTGGAATATCCTCGCGCCGCTCTTCTAATGTTGGCACCTCAACTGGAACCACGTTTAGGCGATGATACAGCTCTTCTCGGAACCTCCGTTCGGCAATTTCCACCTCAAGATCACAACTAGTTGAGGAAAGAACGCGCAAATCCACCTTGATCTGATCATTGCCCCCGACACGTTGGAATTTTTGATCGACCAAAACGCGCAGAATTTTTGATTGGGTCACCAATGGCATATCGGCCACTTCATCGAAATAGATCACGCCGCCATGGGCCTGTTCCAACAATCCTTGCGCCCAGTTTTGATCGCCACTTTCGCGGCCAAACAGCACTTCTTCCATGCGATCGGGTTCAATGGTTGCGCAGCCCACCACAACGAACGGGCCAGCGGCGCGATCCGATTGGGCGTGGATGTAACGCGCGGCGGTTTCTTTGCCCACGCCCGATCCACCGCGCAACATGATGCGGCTGTTTGATTTGGCCACCTTATCCAATTGCGACACCAGCGCACGGAACCCCGCGCTGCTGCCAATCAAATCACTGACAGGAGCATCTTTTTTACGAAGGGTGATGTTTTCACGGCGCAAACGTGATGTTTCCATTGCGCGGCGAATAACCACCAGCAACTGATCAATATTAAAGGGTTTTTCGATAAAATCATACGCGCCCTGTTTGATTGCGGCGACCGCGATTTCAATATTTCCGTGCCCTGAAATAATGACAACGGGAACTTCGGGATAGTCAGATTTCACCTTTTTCAGAATATCAATTCCGTCCATATCGCTGTCTTTCAGCCAGATATCCAAGATCAACAAACCCGGAGACTGTGAGGTGACTTCGCGCATTGCATCATCGGCTGTGCCTGCCAAACGGGTTGTGTACCCCTCATCGATCAGGATTTCCGAAATCAACTCTCGGATATCGCGTTCGTCATCTACAATTAAAATATCGCTCATTGCTCGTGCACCTTTTTACTTTTACGACCCGCATCCTCGGCTTGTAGTTTGGGCAATTCGATGGTGGCCGCAGCACCCACATGCTGCGTGCCACCAATGGGTTCAGCATCATCCAAGCGAAGCACCCCTCCGTGTTCTTCGATGATTTTCTTCACAATCGGCAGGCCAAGACCGGTGCCCTTGTCCCGTGTAGTGACATAGGGTTCAAACAGTTTGGCCCGATCTTGTGGAAGTCCTATTCCATTGTCGCTGATCGTAATGGACACTTGTGTATCCTGATCCGTCAATGAAATTGCAATCGCTGGTTTCAAATCCAGTGAAACGCCCTTTTCAATACGGGTATCAATGGCTTCTCCTGCGTTCTTGATGAGGTTCGTCAACGCCTGCGAAATCATAGTCGCATCAAGGCTTAGGGGGATCACCTGATCTGGGATATCGATATGAAATGTCACATCGGGTTGCCCCGCCTGCTGCAATGTCACCGCCTGATGCAGGATCGCGACAATGTCTTCGCGCTGTTTTACGGCCTCTGGCATGCGGGCAAATTTTGAAAATTCGTCCACAATGCGGCGCAGATCATTCGTTTGCCGCACGATCACTTGTGTCATGCGATCCAAATCATCCGCGTCCGCATCCAATTTTGGGCTGAATTTTCGACGAATGCGCTCAGCAGACAGTTGGATGGGCGTCAGTGGGTTTTTAATCTCATGCGCAATGCGGCGTGCAACATCCCCCCACGCGGCTGAACGTTGCGCCGCCACCAAATCCGTCACGTCATCAAAGGCGATCACATAACCTTCTAATGCACCACCTTCGAATGTGCGCGGGGCAACACGGACCAGCAAATTTTCCAATCGGCCCCCTCTGACGACCTTGACTTCATCTTGAACGCTGTCGTTTCCACTTTCTTTCAAACGAGCAAACAAGGGGGAAAATTCGGGGACGACCACCTCAAGGTGATGCTCGCTGTGTTCCCCCACGGCCCAGCCCAGCAAGCGGCGAGCCGATCTGTTGACGAAACTTACGCGACCCTGCGCGTCCAATCCCACAACACCCGAAGTGACCGATGACAGAACGGAATCAAACAGGCGGCGGCGTTCCTCGATCTGCGCGGTATTTTCCAACAGCCTGTCGCGCTGCCCCTTCAGCTGACGGGTCATTTTGTTGAAATAGACGCTTAACTGCGCGATTTCATCGTCACCCTCTTCTTCAAGAACTTGGGTCTCTAACTCACCATCCCCAACTCGCTGCGCCGCCCCTACCAAGCGCCCGATGGGACGCGACAGACGTTCCGCAAACCATAGCGATAAAAGAGCAGACGACACGATTAGCAAAACCGCAAAAGCCAGATACAACAGGCCAAAGTTGAACAAATACAAATCACGATCTTGTTCAAGCTGTTGATACAGTCGCGCGGTTTGCTGCGTTTGATCCAATAGGCCTAAAAGTACGCCATCAACCTCACGCGTGACATACAAATACTGATCCCCAAATCCGCGCAACGACACCAATGCACGCAGTTCGTTGTTTTCGTAATCACGGATTAGGTGTACATCCTCAAACGCCAAATCAAAGGCCTGCGGCGGTGGCATTTCATAGTCAAATTTGTAACTGCGAAATCCCCGCAGGCGCAGTGTGCCATCACCCGTTATGACGAAAGCCTCTTTCAATCCGCGTTGAATGGATTGCTGCCCGCGGTCCAATTCCTGTCGAATGGCACCTGGATCCTCAATGCGCTGTGCTGCTTTTACCTGCTCTAGACGTCGACCAAGTGATTTTGCATCCTCACGCAGGCCTGATTTTTGTTCAAATTCATAGGCCTGTGCCGCATCCAATGACACGCGGATCACGTTTTGAACGCGATCTGAAAACCATGCCTCAAAACCCATGTTGATAGAAATGGTTGCAAACACGGCGACCGTGATCGTCGGAACCAGCGACATAAGTGTGAAAAATCCTGTCAGACGCAGATGCAATTGGGAACCAGCGGATTTTCGCCGCCGCTGTGCGATAATGGCCATAATGCGTTGAAACAACAGCCCAATGATCAGCAGGACATAGACCAAATCACACATCAAAATAATGCGCAGTGCCGTGCCACGTGATCCCGTATCAAGAGGCCCTAACAAAAGGTAAGTGACCACCGCAAGAACGGGTCCTAAGACAATCATAATAAATGTAAAATAGCTTTTCAGGCGCTTCAATTTGCGCAGGTTGGAATACCTTATCCAACGACTATTTCGCAGTTTATCAGCCAATGAAACTCCCCAGACGCCTTACGTGGACCGCCGCCTGTCGCCTGTGTAACACAGTTGTTGCGGAATTACATCAGTTTTCGCCGCCGCGTGACTTTTATGTCGAGTTCGTTAATCTTTTTGCGAAGCGTATTGCGATTAATCCCCAGCAAATCGGCACATTTCGCCTGATTACCCCCCGTTGCATCAAGCGCGATTTCAATCATGGGCGCTTCAACCTCTCGCAAGACGCGCGCATGTAATCCAGGTGGCGGCAGATCCCCACCATGCAACTCGAAATAGCGACGCAAATGGCGTTCCACATCTGCGTTAAGTTTTTCACCACCACGATGGGGAAGTTTATCTGCCTCTGGCTGCATCCGCAGGGCCGCTTCAACCTCGGCTTTGGAAATACTTGTTTCCTGCGCCGTTAATCCCAACCGCCGAACAATATTTTCCAATTGGCGCACGTTTCCCGGCCACACATATTTCCGCATCAGGTCCAATGCATCATCGGACAGTCGAC
>OBOM01000019.1_pt1 | contig 18217 bp, 31 predicted proteins | sample 1535151 | NCBI WGS metagenome assembly OBOM01 (sample SAMEA3275616, study PRJEB22092) | marine metagenome | biome: marine biome; feature: surface water; material: Seawater | collected 2014-06-21T11:30:00+00 | depth 0 m | reverse complement strand
AGAAAGATCCATGTCTACTAGCTTAGTTTTTAGAAGCTGACGCATGTGTAAAGATTCTTCATCGTAAGTCTCTGTACGCTCTAACTCTTCAGCCTCTAAAGTGATTCTCTCATCAGAGAATAACATAAAGTGGTGGATAAGAATTTTAGCGGCTTCAGTAAGTGCATCTTTTGGAGCAATTGAACCATCAGTTACGATTTCGAAAACTAATTTTTCGAAGTCAGTTTTTTGCTCTACACGATAGTTCTCGATGCTATACTTAACATTCTTGATCGGTGTAAAGATAGAATCGATAGCGATGGTTCCGATAGGAGCATTCGCCTTCTTATTGTCATCCGCCGATACATAACCGCGTCCTTTCTCGATAGTTAATTGAAGGTTAATGTTAACCTTGCTATCTAGGTTACAGATCACGTGATCTGGGTTTAAAACTTGGAAACCAGAAATGAATTTCTGGAAGTCACCAGCAGTGATCTTATCGGTATTAGCAATTGAGATCGCTACAGTTTCGTTCTCAACATCATCGATTTGACGCTTAAAACGAACTTGCTTAAGGTTAAGGATCATTTCAGTTACGTCTTCAACAACTCCAGGAATTACTGAAAACTCATGATCTACACCTTCAATGCGTATAGAAGTAATCGCAAAGCCCTCTAAAGATGAAAGTAACACACGACGAAGAGCGTTTCCGACGGTTAAACCGTAACCCGGTTCCAATGGACGAAATTCAAATTTCCCATCGAAATCGGTTGACTCGATCATGATTACTTTATCCGGCTTTTGAAAATTAAGTATTGCCATATCAAAAGGTTATTGAGGGTGAAATTATTTAGAATACAATTCAACGATTAGCTGCTCTTTGATCGCTTCAGGGATCTGAACACGCTCAGGAACATTTACAAAGGTCCCTTCAAGCTTCGCTGAATTCCAGTTTAGCCACTCGAAAGACTGATTTGTATTAGCTAAAGAGTCAGTAATTTTTTGAACTGACTTAGATTTCTCACGAACACCAACCACTTGACCTGGCTTAACCTGGTACGATGGGATGTTTACAATCTCTCCATCAACCGTTACGTGACGGTGAGAAACTAACTGACGTGCAGCTCTGCGAGAAGGTGCAATACCAAAACGATAAACCACGTTATCTAAACGAGATTCACAAAGTTGAAGAAGTACTTCACCAGTAACTCCTTTACTACTGTTCGCTTTAGCGAAAAGGTTACGGAACTGTTTTTCAAGAATACCATAAGTATACTTTGCTTTTTGCTTTTCCATAAGCTGCACAGCATACTCTGATTTCTTACCGCGACGACGGTTGTTACCGTGCTGTCCTGGAGGATAATTCTTCTTTTCAAAAGATTTGTCATCACCGAAGATGGCTTCGCCAAACTTACGTGCGATTTTAGTAGATGGTCCTGTATATCTTGCCATAAAAATAAAATTTCGAGGTGGTTATGAATTAAGGCTTATCCTTCGATAACCATTAATCCTCTGTTAATCAATAAATTAAACTCTTCTTCTTGCTGGTGGTCTACATCCGTTGTGTGGCATTGGAGTAACATCAACAATCTCTGTTACTTCGATACCCGAATTGTGAATCGAGCGAATTGCAGACTCACGACCATTACCAGGTCCTTTAACGAAAACTTTCACTTTACGAAGACCAGCTTCTTGAGCAACTTTAGCACAATCCTCTGCAGCAACCTGTGCAGCGTAAGGAGTATTCTTTTTAGATCCTCTAAAGCCCATCTTACCTGCAGAAGACCATGAAATTACATCGCCATTCTTGTTGGTAAGTGAAATAATAATATTGTTGAATGAAGAAACGATATGCGCTTCACCAGTACTCTCAACAATAACTTTACGTTTCTTAACGGTTTTACTAGTTCCTTTTGCCATATTAAGCTATTATTTGGTTGCTTTCTTCTTGTTAGCAACTGTTTTACGCTTCCCTTTACGAGTACGAGAGTTGTTCTTAGTACGTTGTCCGCGTAATGGAAGACCAAGTCTGTGACGGATACCTCGTTGACAACCAATGTCCATAAGACGCTTGATGTTTAGAGAGACTTCTGAACGCAATTCACCTTCGATGGTGAACTGAGATACAGCATCACGGATTTTTCCGATTTCATCATCGTTCCAATCAGACACCTTTTTGTCTTCTGAAACTCCAGCTTGTTCTAGGATATCTTTTGCACGACTTCTTCCGATACCGAAAATGTAAGTAAGTGCAATGACACCACGCTTCTGTTTAGGTATATCAACCCCAGCAATTCTTGCCATAACTATCCTTGTCTTTGTTTAAATTTTGGATTCTTCTTGTTGATCACGTATAGTCGACCCTTACGACGCACAATTTTACAATCGGCGCTTCTTTTCTTAATAGATGCCCTAACCTTCATATTAATATCTGTATGTAATTCTTGCTTTAGTTAAATCATATGGGCTCATCTCCAACTTCACCTTATCGCCTGGCAATAACTTGATATAATGCATACGCATTTTACCAGAGATATGAGCCGTAACAACATGGCCATTATCTAGCTCCACACGAAACATCGCGTTAGATAATGCTTCGATAATACTACCATCTTGCTCAATAGCCGATTGTTTTGCCATAATTAAGCTACTTTTCGATTTTTACCCGATTTCATTAAACCATCATAGTGACGGTTCAATAAATACGCATTTACTTGTTGAACGGTATCAATAGCCACACCCACCATAATAAGTAGTGAGGTACCACCATAGAATAATGCCCAACCTGCCTGTACATCCATAAGCTTAACGACCACTGCAGGTAAGACCGCAAGGATCGCTAAGAAAATAGCACCAGGAAAGGTAATAAGAGACATCACTTTATCTAAAAAATCTCCAGTTTCAGCTCCAGGTCTTACCCCAGGAACAAATCCACCGCTGCGCTTTAGATCATCAGCCATCTTAGATGTGGGAATCGTGATAGCCGTATACAAAAAGGTAAACACGATGATCAAGAAAGCGAATAAAATATTGTAAGCTAAGCCGAAAATATCCTGAAAGTTCACCTCTAGCCACTGACCTAGTTCAGTATCGTTAAAAGAACGTCCAATAAGACCAGGAGCGAACATGATTGCTTGAGCAAAAATAATAGGCATTACTCCTGAAGCATTTAACTTTAAAGGAATATACTGACGAGCACCAACGGCTGCCTCAGAACCTGAAGCAGTGCGACGTGCATATTGAACAGGCACTTGTCGAACAGCCATAACTACAAGAATAGATGCTAGAATCACTACAAACCAAAGAATTAGTTCAACAAGTACCAACATTAATCCTCCGTTATTATTCGCAGTTCTAGAAATAAACTCCTGAACAAATGATTGAGGTAATGTTGCGATAATCCCAACCATAATTAGTAATGAAATACCATTACCAATTCCTTTGTCAGTAATACGCTCACCCAACCACATTGCAAATACAGTACCTGTAACCAGGATTACAACCGCAGGAATCATAAAGCCAAGACCTTTACCTAAAACAAAAGCACTATCAGGAACACCCAATGCACTCAATCCGTACAAATAAGCAGGGGCCTGAACAATACAAATGGCGATAGTTAACCAACGTGTAATCTGAGTTTTGGTCTTACGACCACTCTCACCCTCTTTATCTAACTTCTGTAGGTAAGGAATTGCAATACCCATCAACTGTACAACAATAGAAGCAGAGATGTAAGGCATAATTCCCAACGCAAAGATGGATGCATTAGCAAATGCACCACCTGTAAAGGCATTAAGAATACCTAAAATACCCTGTTCAGTGTTTTGGTTTAACTGTACAAGTTGATCCGTATCTATACCAGGTAACACTACCTGTGCTCCGAAACGATAAACCAGGAGCAATCCAAGAGTTACGATAATCTTATTACGTAACTCTTCGATCTTCCAGATATTCGTTAAGGTTTCTATAAACTTCTTCATTTAGAAAAAATTAAATCTCAGTAGCAGTACCACCAGCAGCTTCGATAGCTGACTTAGCTGAAGCAGTAAACTTGTGAACTGTTACGTTAACTTTAGATGAAACTGTACCGTTAGCAAGAATTTTCACTAAATCATTCTTACGAGCTATACCATTCGCAACTAAAACTTCAAAAGTAATGTCAGTTTGACCGGCAGCGGCAAGAGCCTCTAATTGATCTAAGCCAATACCACGGTACTCTTTACGATTGATGTTTTTAAAACCAAATTTTGGAACACGACGCTGAAGTGGCATTTGACCTCCTTCGAAACCAATCTTTTTAGAATATCCAGAACGTGATTTAGCTCCCTTGTGACCACGAGCAGCGGTACCACCTTTACCAGATCCTTCTCCGCGACCAACGCGTTTTCCTTCTCTATGAACTGAGCCTTCTGCAGGCTTTAAACTGTGTAGGTTCATTATCTATACTTTATGATTGTTGAACATTAACTAAATGCTCAACTACTTTAACCATTCCAAGAATATTAGGTGTAGAATCGTGTTCTACTACCTGTCCAATTTTTTTCAAGCCTAAAGCCTCTAACGTACGCTTTTGATTCTGTGGACGTTTGATACTGCTTTTTACTTGAGTGATTTTAATTTTTCCCATGACCACAATTATCCGTTAAATACTTTGTCTAAACTAATTCCACGCTGCTTAGCAATAGACTTTGCATCGCGAAGTTGTAATAAAGCATCAAAAGTTGCTTTAACTACGTTGTGGGGGTTAGATGAACCTTGAGACTTCGAAAGTACATCATGTACACCAACAGCTTCTAACACCGCACGCACAGCACCACCAGCAATAACCCCGGTACCCTGTGAAGCAGGCTGAAGATATACTCTTGCTCCACCAAACTTACCTTTTTGTTCATGAGGTACAGTACCGTGAGTAAGAGGAATACGTACTAGATTCTTCTTTGCATCTTCTACCGCTTTAGAGATAGCTGTTGCAACATCTTTAGACTTACCTAAACCATGACCCACAACACCGTTTTCATCACCTACAACAACGATTGCAGAGAATCCGAAAGCACGACCACCTTTAGTTACTTTAGTTACACGTTGAACCCCAACAAGACGGTCCTTTAGTTCTAAACCACCTGGTTTAACAATCTCAACATTTTTATAGTTCTGATACATAATAGTGATTAGAATTTAAGTCCGCCTTCTCTAGCTCCTTCAGCTAAAGATTTAACTCTCCCGTGATACAAATTTCCTCCTCTATCAAAAGCCACAGTTGAAACACCTTTCGCAAGGGCCTTCTCTGCAATGCTCTTACCAACAGCGCTTGCCTGTTCAATTTTGGTTCCTTCTACTGAAGCTCCCTTATCGCGAGATGATGCTGCTGCAAGAGTAACACCATTACGGTCGTCAATAATTTGAGCATAGATTTCCTTGTTACTGCGAAAAACAGCTAATCTAGGACGCTCTGGAGTACCAAAAGAAACCTTGCGAATACGCTTTTGGATACGTTGTCTTCTCTCTAGTTTACTTAATCCCATAGTATATTACGGTTATGCAGATTTACCTGCTTTTCTTCTAATTTGTTCACCAACAAACTTGATACCTTTTCCTTTATAAGGCTCTGGTTTTCTGAAGCCGCGAATCTTGGCAGCAACTTGACCAACAAGCTGTTTGTCGAATGATGTTAGTTTAACGATTGGATTCTTTCCTTTTTCAGAAACAGTCTCGACTTTAACTTCTGGAGCAATGTCTAAAACAATGTTGTGCGAAAAACCAATTGCTAAATCTAATTTCTGACCTTGGTTGCTGGCACGATATCCAACACCTACAAGCTCTAATTCTTTAGTCCAACCTTGAGAGACTCCCTGAATCATGTTGTTCACAAGAGATCTGTAAAGGCCGTGCTTTGCACGGTGATCTTTTGAATCTGAAGGACGGCTAACAGAAACACTTCCGTCAACTACCTCAATGGATACAGCATCAAACTCCTGAGTTAACTCTCCTAACTTACCTTTAACCGTAATGGTTTGGTCAGCTACAGTCACTGTAACACCATCTGGAATCGAGATTGGGTTATTTCCTATTCTTGACATAATCTATCAGTTATTCAATTTTAATATACGTAGCAAAGAACTTCTCCACCAACGTTTTCCTTACGAGCTTGCTTAGAAGTCATCACACCATGAGAGGTAGAAACTACAGCAATTCCTAGTCCATTAAGCACACGCGGAAGATCACCTTTACCTGAGTACTTACGTAGACCTGGCTTACTCACTCTTTCAATCTTTCTGATGATCGGCTCTTTAGTTGCCGCATCATACTTAAGGGCAATTTTAATTGAACCCTGAGCGCTAGTATCTTCAAATTTATAGCTAAGGATATAACCTTGATCGAAAAGAATCTTAGTTATTTCCTTCTTAACATTTGAAGCAGGTATTTCAACCACTCTGTGTCCAGCACTGCTCGCATTACGAATACGAGTTAAAAAATCTGCAATTGGATCTGTTACCATCTTAAAATTTCTTTAATAAATATCTACCAGCTGGTTTTAGTTACACCTGGGATTAAACCTTGGTTAGCCATTTCACGGAAAGTAACTCGAGAAATACCAAAAGTTCTCATGTATCCACGAGGACGACCTGTTAATTTGCAACGATTACGCATTCTTACTGGAGAAGCATTTTTAGGAAGCTTTTGAAGTGCTTCATAATCTCCTGCAGCTTTTAAAGCTTCGCGCTTTGCAGCATACTTTGCAACCAGCTTTGCCCTTTTGCGTTCGCGGGCTTTCATAGATTCTTTAGCCATACTAATTCTTTTTAAACGGTAGACCTAATTCAGTTAATAAGGCTTGAGCCTCGTTATCAGTTCCGGCACTTGTCACGAAAGTGATATCCATACCGTTAATTCGATTGATTTTATCGATGTTCATTTCTGGGAAGATGATTTGCTCGGTAACCCCTAAATTGTAGTTACCACGACCATCAAATCCAGTAGATTTGATCCCCTGAAAATCTCGTACACGTGGAAGTGCAACAGTAATCAAACGATCTAAAAATTCATACATACGCTCTCCACGAAGAGTAACCTTCGCTCCAATAGGCATTCCCTTACGAAGCTTAAATGAAGCAACGTCTTTCTTAGAAATGGTAGCAATTGCTTTCTGACCTGAAATAGTCGTAAGCTCTTCCACTGCTTGATCTACTAACTTTTTGTCAGCGACAGCAGCACCTACACCTCTACTAATAACAATCTTTTCTAGTTTAGGAACCATCATTACATTTTTGTAATTGAATTGTTCGCTCAACGCAGAAACGATTCGATCAGAATATTCTTGTTTTAATCTTGGAGTATATTCCATGGCTTATAATACTTCGTTTGATTTTTTAGAAACACGAACTTTCTTACCATCACGCACTTCATAACCAACACGCGTCGGAGATCCATCTTTAGGATCAAGAAGTGAAAGGTTCGAAATATGAATAGGTGCTTCTTTCTGTACAATACCTCCTTGTGGATTACTTGAGCTAGGCTTCTGGTGCTTAGAAACTAAGTTTACACCTTCAACGATAGCACGATTCTTCACCTTGTCTAGAGAAACAATGGCTCCTTGAGCACCTTTGTGTTCTCCAGCGGTTACTTGAACCTTATCTCCTACTTTTAATTTTAACTTTATCATTTCTTCGTAAGATTAAAGCACCTCAGGGGCTAATGAAACAATCTTCATGAATTGACGATCACGTAATTCTCTTGCAACTGGACCAAAAACACGAGTACCTCTCATTTCTCCAGTAGCATTTAATAAAACACATGCGTTATCATCAAAACGGATATACGATCCATCTGGACGTCTAACCTCTTTCTTAGTGCGAACTACAACTGCTTTAGAAACGGTACCTTTTTTTACGCTCCCGTTTGGCGTAGCTTCTTTAACAGTAACTACAATCTTGTCTCCAAGCGAAGCATAACGACGCTTAGTTCCACCTAAAACACGAATAGTAAGTACCTCTTTGGCACCAGTGTTGTCAGCAACTCTTAATCTTGATTCTTGTTGTACCATTCCTAATTACTTAGCTCGTTCAATAATTTCAACCAATCTCCAGCATTTACGCTTACTCAATGGTCGAGTTTCCATGATCTTTACTGTATCGCCCTCATTACAATCGTTCTTCTCATCATGCGCTACATACTTCTTGGTCTTAAGTACGAACTTACCGTACATAGGGTGCTTAACACGTTTCACTTCAGAAACAACAATAGATTTCTCCATTTTGTTACTAGTGACAACACCAATTCTTTCTTTTCTTAAGTTTCTATTTTCCATAAGGCCAGGCCGTTATTGTAATTCTCTTTTAGACAATTCAGTAGAGATTCGAGCAATAGTTCTACGTGTTGAACGAAGAATTAATGGATTCTCTAACGGAGAAACAGAGTGTCCTAATGATATATCTGACAACTCCTTTTTCAGTGAAGCAAGCTTAGCTTTCAAATCTTCTACTGATAATTCTATGATTTCCGACTGTTTCATATCAACGATCAATTTTATTCTGCAACGAAGTCACGTGCAACAATAAATTTAGTTCTACATGGTAGTTTCTGAGCAGCAAGACGTAATGCCTCTTCTGCTACCTCCTTAGGAACACCTGCAACTTCAAACATTATACGTCCGGGTTTAACAACTGCCACCCAATACTCAGGAGCACCTTTACCTTTACCCATACGTACCTCTAGAGGTTTCTTGGTAATAGGTTTATCTGGGAAAATTTTAATCCAAAGCTGACCTTGACGCTTCATGTAACGAGTCGCTGCAATACGAGCTGCCTCAATCTGACGTGAAGTAATGAACTTTGAGTCTAACGATTTAATACCAAACATTCCATTCGAAAGCTGATGGCCACGTTGTGAAATTCCTTTCATGCGGCCCTTCTGGGCTTTGCGAAATTTGGTTCTTTTTGGCTGTAACATAATCCTTCTTCTACTTTATATTACTTTCTACGACGACGCTTTGCAGCACCATCTTGTTTTGATGATTTACCACTTCCTGAGTTAGTTGAAAGACCAACTAATGGAGATAACTCTCTCTTTCCATAAACTTCACCTTTCATGATCCAAACCTTGATACCAAGACGACCATAAGTAGTGTGAGCCTCTTCAAGAGCGTAATCTACATCTGCACGGAAAGTAGATAGAGGAATACGACCCTCCTTATATGATTCTGAGCGAGCCATTTCAGCACCATTCAAACGACCCGAAATCATAACCTTAATACCTTCAGCATTCATACGAATAGCAGAGGCAATAGCCATTTTAATAGCTCTACGGTAAGAGATACGGTTCTCAATTTGACGGGCAATAGAAGCGGCAACTAGATTAGCATCTAGCTCAGGACGTTTGATCTCATGAATGTTGATCTGAACATCCTTGTCTGTGATCTTCTTAAGCTCTTCTTTTAATTTATCAACTTCTTGACCTCCTTTACCGATGATAATACCAGGACGAGCAGTTGTGATAGTTATTGTAACTAATTTTAGGGTTCTCTCAATGATAACACGTGAAACGCTAGCCTTAGACAAGCGAGCCATTACGTACTTACGGATTTTATCATCCTCTGCAAGTTTATCCCCGTAATCGTTACCACCGTACCAGTTTGATTCCCAGCCACGGATAATACCTAAGCGATTTCCAATTGGATTAGTTTTCTGTCCCATATTAGTTGCTAGCTGCGTTATTATTAGAACCTAATACTAAGGTTACATGATTTGATCTTTTGCGAATACGGTGCGCACGACCTTGTGGCGCAGTCTGTAAACGCTTTAACATCGTTCCACCGTCTACACGGATTTCTTTAACGATTAAAGAAGCATCTTCTAAAGAAGCATCCTGATTCTTAGCCTCCCAGTTTGCAATTGCAGATAAAAGAAGCTTTTCGAGTGGCTTAGAAGCCGCCTTAGTACTAAACTTTAAAGTAGCTAGAGCTAATTCGATTTCTTTACCACGAATTAAGTCGGCAACAAGGCGCATCTTTCTAGGTGAGGTTGGAAAATCATTCAGACGAGCAAAAGCTACTTGCTTACGCTCTTCTTTAATTCTCTCAGCCATTTGTTTTTTACGAACTCCCATAGCTTAATTACTTTTTACCTTTGTTTTTAGCACCTGCGTGACCTCTGAACGAACGGGTTGGTGAAAACTCACCTAGTTTGTGACCCACCATGTTCTCAGTAACGTAAACAGGAACAAATTGCTTTCCATTATGAACCGCAATAGTTTGACCTACCATATCAGGTGAAATCATTGAAGCTCTAGACCAAGTTTTAATAACTGTAGTCTTTCCTGATTCAACATTAGCTTGAACTTTCTTTTCAAGGCTATGGTGAATAAAAGGACCTTTTTTTAGTGAACGTGCCATCTATCTTATTTCTTTCTTCGTTCTACAATATATCTGTTGCTATCCTTAGTCTTAGAACGAGTTCTATAACCTTTAGCAGGAATACCATTCTTAGATCTTGGGTGACCTCCTGAAGCACGACCTTCACCACCACCCATCGGGTGATCGACAGGGTTCATAACAACAGGTCTTGTACGTGGACGACGGCCTAACCAACGACTTCTACCAGCCTTACCAGAAACGATTAACTGATGATCTGAATTAGAAATAGCTCCAATAGTAGCCATACATTCTCCAAGAATCAAACGAGTCTCTCCTGAAGGCAATTTGATCGTTACAAACTTACCCTCCTTTGCCATTAATTGAGCGAAAGATCCAGCACTACGAGCCATAACCGCACCCTGACCAGGACGAAGCTCGATACAAGAGATGATCGTACCTAGAGGAATATCTTTCAACTTAAGAGCATTTCCAATATCTGGAGTAGCTCCTTCACCTGCCTGAATTGAAGATCCAACTTCTAATCCATTTTGAGCGATAACATAACGCTTTTCACCGTCAGCATATTGAACTAAAGCGATAAAAGCAGTTCTGTTCGGATCGTACTCGATAGAGAGTACTTCAGCAGCACCCTCTTTCGTTCTTTTGAAATCGATAATACGGTAACGACGTTTGTGACCCCCACCTCTGTGTGAAGCGGTCATCTTACCGTCTGAATTACGTCCACCCGATTTTTTTAGGGGAGCTAAAAGGCTTTTCTCTGGCTTAGACGCGGTAATCGCATCAAAACCATTGACAACCTTAAAACGTTGTCCCGGTGTAATCGGTTTTAATTTTCTAACAGCCATTTCAGTATATTATAGATTACTGTAAATATCAATTACTTCACCTTCAGCAACCTGAACAATAGCCTTCTTTAAAAGGTTTGTCTTACCGTGCTGAATTCCAGTTTTAGTATAACGCGTTTTACGCTCTGCAGCATAAATTTGAGTTCTAACCTTATCTACGGTAACACCGTAAGTAGACTCAACCGCTTCCTTGATCTGGATTTTATTTGCCTTAGGATCTACATAGAAACCATAACGATTGAAAAGCTCGCCTTCAGCACTTAACTTTTCAGTAATAATGGGCTTAATAAGAATACTCATACCTCAATTATTTGTTTAAATTGGTTTCAATAGCCTCGATTGCACTCTCAGAAAGAACAACATTTGCAGCATTGACAATACTGTAAGTATTTAATTCTGAACTAGTTACAACTTTAGACTGCTCTAAATTACGAGACGACAAATATACGTTTTTGTTAGCGTCAGCCAAGACAAAAAGCGACTTTTTAGCCTGAATACCAAGTGATTCCAAAACTGAGATGAAATCCTTCGTCTTTGGGGCATCAAATGCAAGGTCCTCAATAACCATTAATGAATTCTCCTTTGCCTTGAGACTTAACGCTGATCTACGTGCAATACGCTTAACGTTTTTATTCAATTTTTGGTCATAACCATGAGGTCTTGGTCCAAAAATTCTACCACCTCCTCTAAATACAGGAGACTTAATAGAACCAGCACGAGCAGTACCCGTTCCTTTTTGCTTTTTAAGTTTTCTGGTACTACCAGCAATCTCTGCACGCTCTTTAGCCTTGTGATTACCCTGACGCTGATGCGCTAGGTATTGCTTCACATCTAAATAAATAGCATGCTCATTTGGTTCAAAACCAAAAATATCGTTCGAAAGCTCTACGCTACGACCGGTTTCTTTTCCGTTACGATCTAATACTGCTACTTTCATTACTTCTCGATTGTTACGTATGCATTTTTATGACCAGGTACACAACCTTTAACAACAAGCACATTCTTCTCAGGAAGAACTTTAACTACTCGTAGGTTCTGAACCGTTACTTGATCACCACCCATTCTTCCAGCCATACGCATTCCTTTGAATACCCTTGCAGGATAAGAAGCGGCACCAATAGAACCAGGAGCACGTAAACGGTTGTGCTGACCGTGTGTAGACTGACCTACACCGGCAAAACCGTGACGTTTAACAACTCCTTGGAAACCTTTCCCTTTAGAAGTACCAATAACATCGACAAACTCTCCTTCTTGGAATAGCGTTACATCGATGGTATCACCGATACCATATTTACCATTTTCAAAAAATCGGAATTCGATGAGCTTTTTCTTAGGAGAAGTACCCGCTTTTTTGGCATGACCAATTTCAGCCTTTGAAGCACGTTTTTCTGCCTTGTCATCGAAACCGAGTTGAAGTGCATCATACCCGTCAACCTCTTCGGTTCTGACTTGGGTAATCACGCATGGTCCAGCCTGAATAACGGTACAAGGAATATTCTTCCCATTCTCGTCAAAAATGCTAGTCATGCCGATCTTTTTTCCAATTAACCCAGACATACTATTTATTTAATTATTAATACTTTTTTAAAAAAATTGGGTCAAGAAAAACCCTGACCCAGAACTTTTCTATTACCGTTTTTCTCAAACCCTCGTTTGAGACATGTTACGAGCACAAAGGCTCGATTATAATTACACCTTAATCTCTACCTCAACTCCACTAGGTAATTCTAGCTTCATAAGCGCATCAATCGTTTTCGAAGATGAACTATAGATATCTAGAAGCCTCTTGTAAGAGCTTAACTGAAACTGCTCACGAGATTTTTTGTTCACGTGAGGAGAACGAAGTACAGTAAAGATTTTTTTATTCGTTGGCAGCGGAATAGGACCGGTAACAATAGCACCAGTAGTTTTCACTGTCTTAACAATCTTATCGGCAGATTTATCTACCAAATTATGATCGTATGATTTTAGTTTAATTCTAATTTTTTGGCTCATAGCTTTGATAGATTAATTATCTCCTTTAGTTGCCTTAATAACTTCCTCAGAAATATTCGAAGGTGTTTCGGCATAGTGCGAGAACTCCATAGTAGAAGTAGCTCTACCCGATGAAAGGGTACGTAAAGAAGTTACATATCCAAACATTTCTGAAAGTGGGACAGAAGCCTTAACTACTTTAGAACCAGCTCTATCATCCATCGAGTTCACTTGACCACGACGACGGTTAAGGTCCCCAACGATATCACCCATATTCTCTTCAGGAGTTAAAACCTCAAGCTTCATAATTGGCTCAAGAATAACAGCCTTGGCTGAACGCGCAGATTCTTTGTAACCAAGCTTAGCAGCTAGTTCGAAAGAAAGTTGATCCGAATCCACTGGGTGGAAAGAACCATCCTTAAGCGTAATCTTCATACTATCCATCTCGAAACCAGCTAAAGGACCATTCTTCATAGCCTCTTTGAAACCTTTCTCAACAGAAGGAATAAATTCTTTAGGTACGTTACCACCTTTTACTTCATTGACAAACTCAAGGCCTGATTTACCTTCTTCAGCAGGCTCAATGGTAAATACGATATCCGCAAATTTACCACGACCACCCGTTTGCTTTTTGTAAACCTCACGGTGATTTGCTTTCTGAGTAATTGCTTCTTTGTACTCAACCTGTGGTTGACCTTGATTTACCTCAACTTTAAACTCGCGACGTAAACGGTCTACAATAATATCTAAGTGAAGCTCACCCATACCAGAAATAATCGTCTGACCTGATGCCTCATCTGTTTTCACCTGGAAGGTAGGATCTTCTTCAGCTAATTTAGCTAAAGCCATACCCAACTTATCAACGTCAGCCTTAGTCTTTGGCTCAACAGCGATACCGATTACCGGATCAGGGAAAACCATACTTTCAAGTACGATTGGGTTCTTTTCATCAGAAAGGGTATCACCCGTTTTGATATCCTTAAAACCTACAGCAGCTCCAATATCACCAGCAGAAATTGATTCGATCGCATTTTGCTTGTTCGAGTGCATTTGGTAGATACGAGAAATACGCTCCTTGTTACCCGAACGATTGTTTAAAACATAAGAACCAGCATTCAGAGTACCCGAATAAGCTCTAAAGAATGCCAAACGACCTACGAAAGGATCAGTTGCAATCTTAAAGGCTAGAGCTGAAAATGGCTCTTTAGGATCTGGCTTACGCGCAATCTCTTCATCAGTGTTCGGATTTGTTCCTATAATCGCCTCCTTATCTAGAGGTGAAGGAAGATAACGACAAACCGCATCAAGAAGGAACTGAACCCCTTTGTTTTTGAATGAAGAACCACAAACCATTGGGATGATGCTCATGTCCATTACGGCAGCACGAAGCGCGGCATGTACCTCTTCTTCTGTGATAGAATCTTCGTCTTCGAAGAATTTCTCCATTAGATTTTCATCATACTCAGCGACAGCTTCGATAAGCTCTGCACGATATTGACGAACTTCGTCTTCCATATCGGCAGGAATATCGATGACATCAAAGGTTGATCCGAAATTATCATCATGCCATACAATCGCACGATTCTTAACTAAGTCAACAATACCTCTAAAATCAGCTTCTTCACCAATCGGTAATACGATAGGAACAGCATTCGACTTTAGCATCTCTCGAACCTGAGTACAAACTGCCAAAAAATTTGAACCCTGACGGTCCATTTTGTTGACAAACCCCATACGAGGTACCTTGTAATTATCTGCAAGTCTCCAGTTAGTCTCTGATTGAGGCTCTACACCGTCAACCGCACTAAACAAGAATACAAGACCATCTAATACACGAAGCGAACGGTTCACCTCAACAGTAAAGTCAACGTGACCGGGAGTATCGATAATGTTAAAATGATATCCTTTAGAATCATCAGTAAGCTCACCATTCTCTGTTGGGAAATTCCAAGTACAAGTAGTTGCAGCAGAAGTAATAGTAATACCTCTTTCCTGCTCTTGCTCCATCCAGTCCATGGTGGCCGCACCATCGTGAACTTCACCAATCTTGTGACTTACCCCAGTATAAAATAATATACGTTCAGTGGTAGTTGTTTTACCTGCATCAATGTGAGCAGCAATCCCTATATTTCTAGTGAATTTTAAATCTCTTGCCATGTCTGATTAGAATCTAAAGTGTGAGAACGCTTTGTTAGCCTCAGCCATTTTGTGAGTATCCATACGCTTCTTAACTGCAGCACCTTCTTCTTTCGCCGCAGCAAGAATTTCAGAAGCTAATTTTTGAGCCATTGACTTCTCGTTACGCTTTCTTGCATAACTAATCAACCACTTCATAGCAGTAGAAATTTTACGATCAGGACGAATAGGCATAGGAATCTGAAATGTTGCTCCACCAACACGACGACTACGTACTTCTACGTGCGGCATCACATTAGATAAAGCATCTTTCCAAAGCTCTAATGCTGATTTTTCTTCATCAGTTTTTTTCTGATCTATAATGTCCATTGCATCATAAAAAATGCGGAAGGCAACAGATTTCTTACCATCCCACATCATCATATTAACGAAACGTGTAACTAATTGATCTCCGAATCTAGGATCTGGGAGGATCGGACGTTTTTTTGCTTGTCTTTTTCTCATCGTACTTGCGTCTTTTCAGAACTACTTTTTAGGACGCTTTGCGCCGTATTTTGAACGTCGTTGTGTACGACCCTGTACACCTGCGGTGTCAAGGGCTCCTCTAACAATGTGATAACGAACTCCAGGTAAGTCCTTAACACGTCCACCTCGTACCAATACTATCGAGTGCTCTTGGAGATTATGTCCCTCTCCTGGAATGTACGCGTTAACCTCTTTTCCGTTGGTTAATCTTACCCTAGCTACCTTTCTCATTGCTGAATTAGGTTTCTTTGGCGTGGTAGTGTACACACGTGTACACACACCTCTACGTTGGGGACAAGAATCCAAAGCAGCCGATTTGCTCTTCTTGGCAATCGAGTGTCTACCTTTTCTTACTAATTGTGAAATTGTTGGCATTCTTCTAGTTTACTCCTAATTTTTAGGGCTGCAAATGTATTCATTAATTATTGAAAATCAAATCGAAGCAAAAGAATTTTGAAATTAAATGATTTTAGCGCCATCCAAAACCTAAAACCTCCCGCCCTATTTATGCTAACTATAACATACCTTAATATAAGGATGGTTATCGATGTATAACAATACAATATCTATTCAGTAAAAGAACTATCTACTGAATAAGGATTTGATACCCGTCAAATTTCATCGTTTACGTAAGAGAATCCTAAAAATTATTGAAACCCAAAAAAGCTTGTTACAAAATTATTGAAACCCAAAAAAGCTTGTTACCAAATTATAGTTTAAATAAAAAATGAAAGAAATATGTACATATTATGCAGCTTCTTTTGGAATGTTAACATAATTTTTAGATTTTAGCATTTCGCTAATTCAAATAACTTAAAAATGAAAACAAAACTTAATGGAATCTTAACGCTTCTTTTAGCGTTAGTTGTGCAAGTTTCCTTTGCACAGTCAAAGACGGTTTCAGGTACAGTTACAGATTCAGACGGGTTGCCTCTTCCTGGGGTGAACATCGTTGTGGATGGTACTGTTAACGGTACTCAAACAGACTTTGATGGAAATTATTCGATTTCCGCATCCAATGGTCAGGTGTTAGTATTCACTTACATCGGTCAAAAAGAAGCGCGTGTTACTGTTGGTGCTGCCGACACATACAACGTGCAAATGGAAGAGGACGCACAAGCATTAGAAGAAGTAGTCGTTACCGCTCAGGGTATTAAGCGTGAGAAACAAGCGCTTGGTTACGCTGTATCTTCAGTTGGTGAAGAGCAACTTGAGCAAAGAACTGAAGGTGACGTTGGACGTATCCTTAGAGGTAAAGCTTCTGGGGTAAACATTACTTCTCAAAGTGGTGTTTCAGGTTCAGGTACGAATATCGTTATTCGTGGTTACCAGTCATTCAGCCAAAACAACCAACCTTTATTTATTGTAGATGGTGTGCCTTTCGCATCAGACACAAATGCAGGTGGTAGCTTCGTAAATGGTAACAACGGATCGAGCCGGTTCTTAGATCTAGATCCTAACTCAATTGCTGATGTTCAGGTTCTTAAAGGTCTTTCAGCAGCAACACTATATGGTGAAGCTGGTAAAAACGGGGTAATCCTAATTACTACTAAAGCAGGAGCTGCCGGTGCTACTCGTAAGAAAAACGAGATCACGGTGACGCAATCTTACTTTATGAACGAAATCGCTTCTATGCCTGATTATCAAGATCAGTACGGGAATGGATTCGATCAAAAGTTTGGTTGGTTCTTCTCTAACTGGGGTCCTTCATTCAGAAAAGAAGGTTCAACGGGTTATGGAAATGCTTCTAACTTCCCTTCTGCTTACGGCTTAAATACAGATGATGGAACCATCCTTCACCCGTATTCAACAGCATCAAGTGCGACAGGTGTACCTGCAGCTTTCCCAGAATTCAATGGAGCAAGATACAAGTGGCAACCTTACAACTCAGTTGGAGAATTTTTTCAAACAGGTACAGTTGCTAATACTTCACTTCAAGCTGGAGGTTCTTCAGCGGATGGTAAAGTATCCTACAACGTTTCTTTTGGTCACCTAGAAGACGAAGGATTTACCCCTGGTAATAAACTTTTAAGAAACAACATGTCTGTGGGTGGTCGTGCTCAACTTTCTAACAATTTTACGGTTAGTGGAACGATGAACTACTCAAGAACACGATTCAAATCTCCACCAGTTGCCGCATCAACAGGTAACGGCACTCCCTCTTTTTTATGACTATTTTTAAAGGATATAAAAGCCAAGCCTTTTTTAGGAAGAGAATTTGATGCTGCGATTTGACTCTTAGCAAACGCCATCCCAAAATTTTTATCAAACCCCATCACTTCACCCGTAGATTTCATTTCTGGTCCAAGTAAAAGATCGCTGTTTGGAAATTTGTTAAATGGGAATACCGCTTCTTTAACCGCAAACATATCTTTCGTTCTACTTTTTA
>OBOM01000018.1_pt1 | contig 18368 bp, 18 predicted proteins | sample 1535151 | NCBI WGS metagenome assembly OBOM01 (sample SAMEA3275616, study PRJEB22092) | marine metagenome | biome: marine biome; feature: surface water; material: Seawater | collected 2014-06-21T11:30:00+00 | depth 0 m | reverse complement strand
CGATCGACGAAAGCAATTCTAAAAAACTGTTAAACTTTAAACAGGTTGAGTTTATCGACTCAAGCGGCCTCGGTGCAGTTGTCAGTTTTATGAAACACTTGGGTAAGGGACGCAAAATGGATCTGCGTGCGCTTACCCCGACCGTTGAAAACGTTTCTCGGCTAACGCGAATGGATTCAATTTTCTCAATCTACTCGACACTTGAGCAAGCCGTTTCGGTTCAACAAGTAACAGGATAGCGAATTGAGCAATAATTTGATTAGGTTTCAATTGCGAACGTCAGAGGATTTTTACGCTGTTCGCATCGGATTGGGCAGATTTATGCACGTCTTGGAAACATCAAATACGCAGTATGATTTAGGTGAAGTCGAACTTGTTCTAGCGGAAGTGTTAAACAACATAGCTGAACACGACGGCAGAGAGAGCGTTAATCACCCAAATTCACTGAAATGGTACACATCAGACGGGCTATGCATAAGTGTTATTGATGCCGGACGATGCAACCGAGGGGCACAATCACCAACGCCCAAATGCCCGATCTGGAAGCAGAAATTGACGATCTGCCTGAAGGCGGCTTTGGTTGGGCATTGGTGGATATTCTGTGCACCAAAGTGCACTCAAAACGACGCGGGTCGTTCAATACCCTGCGCCTCTATTTTTCAAAAAAATAACACTGCCCCAAAGAATCCTTCTTTCGCACTCAAATTCGTCGCATCGCTGGGTGAATACTATTCTTACAAGCCGCACAATTGGCTTTTCTCGGTGTTGGACTTACGCCCCAAGGTGTCCGGCATCGAGAGCAATTGTGGTTGCCAATATCGCTTTGCATATTACTCTTATTCCAACAGGAGATTTAATATGCGCGATTTCTATTCCAAAGGTCGATCAACCGTTTTTGCCGAAAATGGCATGTGCGCCACATCCCATCCTATTGCGGCACAGGCCGCGGTCGATGTTTTAAAGGATGGCGGCAACGCAATGGATGCGGCGATTGCCGGTGCCGTTTTATTGGGCATTTGCGAACCACAGATGACGGGCATAGGCGGGGATTGCTTTGTCTTGTTCTCGCCAGCGGGACGTGATGACGTTCTTGCGATGAACGGATCTGGTCGTGCGCCAGCAAACCTAACTGCGGATAAGTTGCGGGAAGCAGGACATGACAAGGTCCCACTGCGCGACCCAAGTGCCGTTACAATACCCACGGCCATTGATGCATTTTGTACCCTTAGTGAAGATTGGGGAAAGTTGGGATTAGACCGCATTTTGCAGCCCGCAATTCAGTATGCGCGCAACGGCGTCGCAGTTGCACCAAGGGTTGGGTATGATTGGTCCAACCTGTTAGATACCTTTCACGAAACGGCAATTCCGTTTTTCACAAATAATGGATCAGCACCCGCAACAGGCACCCGTTTTTCCTATCCTGGACAAGCTGAGGTCATTGAAAAAATCGCAGCCCAAGGACGTGACGGTTTTTATAGCGGTGACGTCTGCGCTGATATGGTTGAAACACTACGTTCTCTTGGAGGGCAGCACACCGAAGATGATTTTACGAATGCGCGCGCGGAGTATACCAATCCGATTTCTGGGTCTTATGGCAAATACGAATTGATCGAGCATCCACCAAATGGCCAGGGTGCGACAGCGATTTTGATGGCGAACATGCTGAAAAATTTTGATATCGCTTCACTTGATCCTTATGGAGTTGAACGTGCGCATATCGAGGCCGAAATTTCAAAACTGGCCTATGACGCGCGCAACCGACTGATCGCTGATCCAACGGTGACCGATGGAACAGAACGTATGTTATCAACCGAATTGGCGAATGAACTTAGCGCGCTGATTTCAAAAACCAAAGTGAACAAACGTGTCAGCGAAATCACCGAAGCCGTTCACAAAGATACGGTTTACATTTCCGTAGTTGATCGTGACCGCATGTCAGTATCGCTTATCTATTCAATTTTCCATGGTTTCGGATCAGGAATTGCCAGCCGCAAATACGGAGTTTTGTTCCAAAACCGTGGTGCAGGCTTTAACCTGATAAAGGGACATCCAAACGAGTTGAAACCTGGAAAACGTCCAATGCATACGATTATTCCAGGTATGCTGCGCGAAGGAAACGGAAACGCCATGCCGCTGGGCGTGATGGGGGGACAATACCAACCCTGTGGGCATATACGCGTGCTGTCCAACCTTGTTGATTACGGTATGGATATCCAAGCCGCCCTTGATGGACCAAGAAGCTTTGCGGAAGGTGATGTTCTAAATGTTGAGCCAAGCTATGATCCAACAGTGGTTCAAGGGCTATTGGACTTGGGGCATGATGTTAACCAAACCATGCCACCCATCGGTGGCGCGCAGGCCATATTGGAAAACAGTGATGGATTCTTGCTCGGCGGTTCGGACCCACGCAAGGATGGTTGCGCAATCGGGTATTAATTCAACTGAAAATGCAATGAATACTGGCCATCCTGAAAGGGACCGAACATGTCTGGAATGTCAGGATGTTCGACGGGTTCGCCAGAATAATCCGCAACTAGGTTCTGTTCAGATACATAGGCCACATAGAAGCTATGATCATTTTCAGCCAATAAATGATAGAACGGTTGCTCTTTCGCGGGGCGGCTGTCTTCTGGAATAGACTCATACCATTCCTCTGTATTTGCAAACTCTGGATCAACATCAAACACAACACCGCGAAACGGATGTTTGCGATGACGCACGATCTGGCCAAGATTATATTTTGCAAACTGTTGGTTCATACACACAAATACCCCCGAGTCCGCTGGATACTGTTTTACACCCAATTTGTCTAGGATCACATTCGCTAAAACGAGAAACAATCTGTGATCAATTGGGCGACATTCTTTGTCCAAACGTGTTAAAATTCGCACCATGGGTTTTTTTGGTCATCCGCCACTATTCTGGCACCTTCACAGAATTGTGCTTTTTAAAGTCCAACAATTTAGCTACAATGGCGCAAAATTATAAAAGCGAGAGGCGATTATGAGCAGTACCCTTCGCGCAGTTATCTTACTTCTTCTTGTGGCCTCTTGCGGCGTCGCCCGTTATAGCCCACCAAGAAACTTGGACAACGCGTGCTCAATTTTGGCACAACGACCTGCCTTTGATCGGGCTTTTCAAGCTGTAAAGCGTAAATGGGGCGTTCCTGTTCACGTACAGATGGCGATTATTCACCAAGAGAGCAGGTTCAAAGCTGACGCCCGCACACCCATGAAATATATCCTTGGCGTCATCCCTACAGGCCGTCAAAGTTCCGCATTCGGATATTCACAGGCGCTTGATGGCACTTGGAAAGAATATCGCCAGTCTACTGGACGCCTTGGTGCGCGTCGTGACGACATTTATGATGCCGCTGATTTCATCGGTTGGTATTTGGCAGCTTCAAATCGCGAGCTTGGCATTTCGCTAAGCGATACGCGCAACCAGTACCTTGCCTATCACGAAGGTCGTACCGGATACAAACGCCGTTCATATAATTCAAAACGATGGTTGTTGGATGTATCCGCCAAGGTGCGCGCACGTGGCAATACATACGAACGTCAGTTACGCATTTGCGGACGCAGCTAAATCAATCACGCTGCGTACGCTGCATAATTTCCAGTGAGACATTAAATAAGCTTGAGCGGAGTTTTCCGCCAAGCTGCAAATCATCCAGAACAAAAATTGTCCGTTCACCACTTTCGTTGAAAAGCGCCCATTGGCGCAAGTCAATCTCGGGTCCTGTGAAATAAAAATCCATCCGACCGCGTTCTGGATGATCGGGGTCCTGAACGCTTAGGATCGTCGCGGTTCCATCATAATGGTGGCCAACGACCATGCGTGCATTTTCCAGATCAACATGTTTTGCCAGAACCAAGCCCAGCGGCGTTTTATCCAACGGATAATTTTGAGGCATTCCATCGCCTTGGGGATCAAAGACCGACAACGTGTTTGACACCGCCAGAACCAACGCCGAATTTGGCGGATCGTATTCAAACCGTATGCGACCAGGACGTTGAATATAAATGTCACCTGTATCCCGACTGCCATCGGCATTGATTTGGTGAAACGACGATTGGGCGGTCGTCATCTTATTCAGATACTCTGACAATTGTGCCAATGACAGTTTATCCGCAAACGCGGCGGTTGAGAATAAGAGCGATGTAAGAGCCGCGGCAATTGAAAATTTGTTCATATCATCAACATATTCAACCCCGTTTCACGATGATACCCCCATCACGCTTTGGTGAAGTGTGGTATCCTGAAATGGGCGATTTATTGCTGTTCAGGGACAAGGATTTCTCGTTTACCCACGTGGTTCGCTGCTGAAATCAAACCTTCATCTTCCATTTGTTCGACCAAACGCGCGGCCTTATTATACCCAATGGCAAGTTTACGTTGAATATAGCTGGTTGAGACCTTGCGATCTTTCAGCACGACTGCAACGGCTTGATCATACAATGCATCTTCGCCGTCTGTGTTGCCACCCAATCCCAGCACCATATCAATGCCATCTGCCTTATCGTCATCGGGCCCTTCCACAACCCCCGACTTATATTCAGGTGGGCCATATGCCTTAAGGTGGTTGACGATTTCCTCGACTTCTTCATCCGCAACAAAAGGACCATGGCACCGCGTGATTTTTGAACCACCTGCCATATATAGCATGTCCCCCATACCCAAAAGCTGTTCGGCACCCATTTCGCCCAAAATCGTTCGGCTGTCGATTTTTGAGGTTACTTGGAACGAAATACGTGTGGGGAAGTTCGCCTTGATCGTACCTGTAATCACATCAACAGAAGGGCGTTGTGTCGCCATGATCAGGTGAATACCCGACGCCCGAGCCATTTGTGCAAGGCGCTGAATACAGGCCTCAATCTCTTTGCCCGCGACCATCATCAAATCTGCCATTTCGTCAACGATTACGACGATATAGGGCATTTTCTCTGGCTGGAATTCTTCTGTTTCAAAAACAGGATCGCCTGTTTCGTCATCAAAACCAGTCTGAATAGTACGGCTGAACATTTCGCCCTTGGACAACGCATCATTAACGCGACTGTTATAGCCATCGATATTTCGAACACCCATTTTGGACATCTTGCGATAGCGCTCTTCCATTTCGCCAACGACCCATTTTAGGGCAACAACCGCCTTTTTAGGATCTGTCACAACGGGCGAAAGAAGATGCGGAATACCGTCATAAACACTCAGCTCCAACATCTTGGGATCGATCATGATTAAACGACATTCTTCTGGTGTCAGTTTGTAAAGCAGTGACAAAATCATCGTGTTGATCGCAACCGATTTACCCGAACCCGTCGTCCCCGCAATCAATAGGTGAGGCATTTTCGCCAAATTGGCGACCATGGGTTCACCACCGATATCTTTGCCCAACGCAAGTGGCAGTTTTTGGTTTCCGTCGCCAAATGCACGACTGGACAAAATTTCACGCAGCACAACTTTTTCGCGGTTTTCGTTCGGCAATTCGATACCAATCACCGATCTGCCTGGCACCGTTGAAACACGTGCGGAAAGCGCGGACATGGATCGTGCAATGTCATCTGCCAAACCAATTACTCGGCTGGCCTTAAGACCTGGTGCAGGTTCCAATTCATACATTGTGACAACGGGACCTGGGCGCACACTGACAATTTCGCCTTTCACGCCATAATCATCCAAAACAGATTCCAACAGGCGCGCATTTTCCTCTAACGCCTCATCCGATAACACGTGTCGCGAAATGCTGGTGGGATTGGTCAAAAGGCTAAGCGGCGGCAGTTCATATTCCGCCTGACGATCATCAAATTTCAACGCAGGCTGTGCCTCTGCCAAAGCGCGTGTTGATTTCTGGATGGGTTTGCGCGCTGCAGGTTGCACCACCTTTTTGGGTTCAAACACCTGTGCGCGATAACTCATATCAACTGGCTCATCGATTTCGTCTTGGAACGCTTCTAAGTCGTCCTCTGAATCCGCATGCTCACTTAGATCAAGTGGTACCTGCTCAGGCTGTTCCGGCAGTCGTGGCGACAGTGTCAAACGCGGTTCCACACGTTCATACGGAGCCAGTGGTTCGTCCCCATCTAAAACAAGCGCATCAGGCCCCCGTCCCAATCCTTTGGTTAATGGTTTTTCTTCTTCGACGGGTACAGTTTCGGGCATCAAGCGATTTTTGATGGCATCCGCGATACGTGAACGTATGCGCTCCTCGCCTGGAGCACTTGCTTCTGTATTAAATGCCGCTTCTACCAATTCTGGCTCTGGCAATGTTTCTTGACGTTTAATCAGCTTTGGCATCCGCGCAAGAAGGCTTGGCTTTTCTGGCTGCTCTTGCCCAAATCCCTCTGGGATAGGCTCAACAACCTCGGTCGTTTGCATCTGCAAACGCGCCTTTCGTTTGGCTTGTGAATTCTGCTGAACATCATACACCTTTGCCACCGCGCGTTCTGTTTCACGACCCGCCAAAGTCATAATGTGCGCATAGGTCATTACCAAACTGACATACAAGAAACGTGCAATTGATCGTAGTTCTTCTTTATCAAAGCCCAGCACAAAGGCCCCAACAATCATCATAAGGATCGCCGAAAGAACGGATAATAGAACGATCGCAATTTTTGCATTTATCGGAACAGCCGTCAGCAGAAATCCAACAACGGTATCCCCGAACAACCCCCCCAATCCAAAGCTATGCGTCCAAGTCGCATCAGGGACAAGTGTTGCAGCATAGATTGCAACCAAAGCCACACCAACAGGTGCGAAAATTGCGCGACTGGTTGCACGCTCTGATCCTTTGTGAAGGGTCAACCGCCCACCCCATACCAAAAAGAGAGCGACAAGAGACCAACTGCCCCAGCCCAAAATTAGGAACACAGGGGATGCAATTGTGGCACCTGTGATCCCCAGTAAGTTTTGAACAGGCGCATCAGAGGCAGAAAATAGACCCGGATCAGCTGGCGAATAACTGTAGATGATCAATGCAGCGAGAACGCCGATAATCATCATCGCAATCCCCAAAAGTTCAACACCCCTACGTTCAAGCGTTTCTTGAACCGAGCTATCAATGAGTGGATCGCGACCACGTGCCTGATGATATGCCATATCTGACCTCGTTACTTATATAAACAATCGCGCAGGCGAATTAATCCGCGCTCTGCCTCTTCTTTTGGAGCGACCAAAGCCACCCGAATATACGGAGCGCCGGGCGCCCCTTGCTCTGTTTCTTTCGAGAGATACCGTCCCGGCAATACACGTACGCCTGTTTCCTGCCACAGGCGCAGTGCGGCCGCTTCGCCATCACCCACATTTAACCAAAGGAAAAAGCCTGCCTCGGGCGAATGATAGGCGTCTATCCCCGCAAATATTTGATCTGCAGCGTCGAATTTTTCTGCATAAAGCGCGCGATTTTCCACGACATGCGCCTCATCCTGCCAAACGCGTGCGGACACCGCCTGCAATGGTCCTGGCAATGGGGCACCTGAATAGGCACGCAAACGTTTCATATGCGCAATGGTTTTTGGCCCACCCGCGGCAAACCCTGAACGCAACCCTGGTAGGTTGGAACGTTTCGACAGGGAATGGAAAATCACAACACGTTCGGGGTCGGCCCCCATTTCATGGGCAACCTGCAACGCACCAACTGGTGCATCACCGCGATATATTTCGCTGTAACATTCATCTGCAAAAATGCGGAAATCGTATTTCTCCGCCAAGCCAATAAGAGTTTCCAAATATTCACGTGACGCGATGGCCCCCTGTGGATTTGATGGGGAGCAGATATAAGCAGCAACCGTCCGATTAAGTATTTCAGTAGACAGGGATGTATAATCTGGCAAGAATCCATTTTCTGCATCAGCCGGAACAAAGACCTGCTCCGCACACACTGAAATCGAAGCAATCATGTATACCTGATAAAATGGATTAGGGATCAGAACGATGGGCGTTTGTCCGTTTTTATGTTCGGGCAACAATGCCATTGCCGCATTATACAAACCTTCGCGCGTTCCATTTAACGCCAAAACCTGAGTGTCCGCATCAATCCCTACAGCGAAACGCCGTTTCACCCAATCAGCAATGGCATTGCGCAGCTCAGGTGTTCCATCATTGGCAGGATAGGAGTTCAATCCGCCCATTGCATCATTTAGGATATCACTGACCCAACCAGGAAACGCGTGTTTGGGTTCACCAATCGTCATATGCACGACATCACCGCCTGCAGGATGGTGATCCAACAGGGCGCGCAAACGCGGGAACGCATAGTCCGGAAGGTCCGAAAACCGCTCAGGGAACTCCATTCAAATCTGCCTCATGTGTCGGGATCTTTGTCCCGTTTTTTATGAGGATAGCGGATGACAGCGCTTTCGTCCAGAAAAAGCAGCATAATCATTTGTTATGTGACGAAAATCCCTCAGCTGGGCTTAACCCAAGGCCGCTTCGGCGGCTAAGCCAAGGCGTAGCAAGCGCTCTTCTTGCATTGGATGTCCCATCAACATGACACCACAACTTGGAATGCCCGTTGGCAGTGTCAGCGCACATACTCCCATAAGGTTACCAATGCGCGTATTGCGCAAGGCCATCAGGTTTTCGGTAATGTAATAGTCATCATCGTTTAACAAACGTTCAATGTTCGGCGGGGTGCTGGGGGCTGTTGGCAAAATCACCGCATCAAATCCAGCGGTTTTTGACAAATACGCCTTCCGCAAACGCTCAAGATCTTGCCACGCTGCAACATAATCTGCCGCTTTGAAATCCGCACCACCACGGAATCGCTCTAAAATCGGTTCAAACATCATATCGGGATTTGCCTCAATCTCGGCACCCCATGTGCCATAGGCTTCTGCGGCGAACAAAATAGCCGCATGTGCGAATGATTGTTCGACTTCGGGGATTTCGATTTCAACAATCTCTGCACCTGCCTCGGTGAATTTTGCAACCGCCGTTTCAAATGCACTTTGCGGCGCATCACGCAAGTCCTGCATCGCCACTGTTTTCAAAATCGCAAGCCGCCGTCCTTTTAATGTCGGAGGCGTCAGATCTATTGCCTTGCGCCCCTCTAACACGGCCAAAACATGTGCGGCATCTGTCACAGATTTCGCCAGCGGACCAACCGTGTCAAAACGCGCACACAGTGGCACAACACCTGTTAAACTCAGCCTGCCCGATGTTGTTTTTAAACCCACCAAATCATTCCAAACCGATGGAATACGCACCGATCCCCCCGTATCCGACCCAATCGCAATGGGCGCCAACCCAAACGCGACAGAGGCCGCCGCCCCAGATGATGACCCACCAGAAACCGCATCTGTGTCATGAACACAAGGCGATGTTGCGGTCTTTGGGTTTAGCCCCAGACCAGAAAACGCCAATTCAGACATATGTGTTTTTCCCAAACACACAGTCCCCATTGCAGTTGCATGTTTCAGAACCAGCGCATCTTCGGATGGCACACGGTTCTTTAGCAGCAAAGAACCCGCTTCTGTTTTGATCCCTGCTGTATCGTACAAATCTTTCCAACTGATTGGCACACCATCAAGTGGTGATCGCCGCAGTCCCAGCCGCGCGCGCTCTTCTGCATCCTTGGCCTCGGCCAATGCGCGGTCTTGGGTCAGTTCGGAATAAATGCGGGGGGAAAGGGGATGCGCGGTGATCGCATCCAGATATGTCTTGGTAATCTCAACAGGACCCAGATCACCTTTATCAATCGCCTCGCCAAGTTCTGTCGCCGTCAACTGTAATATATCAGTCATCAATCCACCCAATCATCTATTTTTGGGCAGCCTAGCGACAATCGCAACACTGGACAATGCCTCTGACAGATGCATATGTCGAGGTATGAAAAAACCCTATGATATCCTGATTATTGGCGCGGGATTAAACGGCGCGGCAATGGCGCTTGGCGCAGCGCAATTTGGATTGAGCGTTGCACTGTTTGACGCACATAAAATGAGCGATCAGTTAGAAACGGGGTTTGACGGACGTTCCTACGCCCTGTCACTGACCTCTGTTCGTATGATGCGGTCCCTTGGTCTTTGGGATGCACTGAAAGATCACGCACAGCCAATGCTGGATATCAAAGTTTGCGAGGGACAATTACCAGATGGTCCGTCCCCCTTCTTTTTGCATTTTGATCACAACGAAATTGAAGAAGGCCCGATGGGTCATATGGTGCAGGACAGATACCTGCGCCCTGTGCTTCAAGCGGCCGTCGATAAAAATGACCAGATCGACTATTTCCCCAATGTAAAAATTCAATTGCATCAGTGCACAGCAGAATGTGCCAGCGTGACCACAGATGCAGGACAGGATTACACAGGCAAGTTATTGATCGCCGCTGACGGACGTCAAAGCGCAACAGCGACACGCGCGGGTATCCGTCGTAAAGGGTGGGACTATGGGCAAAGCGCATTGGTGTGCGCCATTGAACATGAAAACACCCATAACGCGACCGCCTATCAGTATTTCATGCCGCAAGGCCCCTTGGCCATTTTGCCACTGACAAACAATCGATCTTCAATCGTTTGGAGCGAAACACACGAACGTGCGAACGATATTATGCGGTTGGATGACGCTGCCTATCTCTCTGTTCTGCGCCCGCGTTTTGGGGATTTTCTGGGCGATATTAAATTGGCTGGGAAACGGTATAAATACCCCCTTAGCCTAAGCATCGCAGAAGAATTCGTTAAACCACGGTTTGCGCTGATCGGCGATGCGGCGCATGGCATCCACCCAATTGCAGGCCAAGGATTAAATGCAGGATTAAAGGATATCGCGGCACTCTGCCATGTGCTGCAAGATGCCCATCATCGTGGTGAAAACATCGGGGCTATTGATGTTTTGGAACGCTACCAGGAGTGGCGGCGCTTTGATGTGAATTTGTTGGCACTGGCAACCGATGGATTTAACAAGCTTTTCTCAAACTCAAATGCATTGCTGCGCGCTGGACGCGCGCTTGGTCTTGGCATTGTCAATCAGATGCCAAAAATGCGCAGAAGTTTTATCCGAGAAGCCGCAGGCCTTGGCACAAAAGACCTTCCTTATTTGATGCGTTAGGCCACATCGTCAATTGAACGCGCCTGATCGACCAACATAATTGGTATGCCATCACGTATAGGAAAGGCCAATTTTGCCTTTTTAGATACCAATTCTTGGCGGTCACGATCGTATTCCAGCGTCGTATGCGTCGTTGGACAAATCAGTGCCTCGAGCATACGGCGGTCAAATTGCGGTGTTTCTGTCATTGGACAATGGCCTCTCCCCCGCTGCGAAGGCTATATTCGATCAATGTAATAAGCGTTTCGCGCCGCGTAATCAACGAAGGCGCCTCAAGCAATGCTTGCTTATCTTCGGTCTCAAAATCCAAAAGCATCGACAATGAATTGATCAACAATTCATCCTCGGCCTCTTTCATCGCTTCCCAATCTGTTGATAGACCGCGACCTTCGAAATAGCGTTGCAACAATCCAAATAGGGCTTCGCGGTTCATACCTTTATCGCTCTCGGCGTTCTTGCGATCCGCATCAAACCCGTCCCAAACCACATTAAATTTACGATACGGCGTGAAACCCTCAATCTCGTCCTGCAAACGATACCGTGATACACCAGTTAGGGTAATCATATAGCGGCCATCATCTGTTTCTGAAAACTGCGTTAACCGTCCAGCGCACCCAATGGTGTGCAGACGATCTTCACCCGCAGGCTGAATCATCCCAATCAATCGACCCGGGGTTTTCATCGCATCCTCAATCATGCTGAGATAGCGAGGTTCAAAAATATGAAGTGGCAGCCGTGATCGCGGCAACAACACCGCCTTGGGAAGCGGGAAGACCGGAATGCTATCTGGAAGATCAAATGAAAACGCCATGCTTGTAACTTAGCTCGTGGTTTCGTTTAAGCAAATATCATCGAGCTCAGCTTCCGCCGTCCGTTCAGGACAATTGGATCATTTGCCTTTAACGCGTCAAAAATTGTGAATAGCTGCTCTTTTGCGGCACCCTCGTTCCATTCACGGTCACGACGGAACAGTTGCAACAATTGTTCAACTGCCTCTTCAACCTGACCTGCCGCGTGCAACGCCTGAGCATAATCAAAACGCGCTTGATGGTTGTTTGCATCTGCCTCAACCGCCGCCAGCAATTCACCCAATGGACCTGCATCCTGCGCTTGGCGTGCCAGCGCAAGCTGCGCATATGCTGCATCAATCGCGGGCGTGTCGGAAATTTCCGCTGGTACGCCGTTCAAAACGGCCTCGGCTTGATCCAAATCATCCAATGCCATATAAGCACGTGCCAAACCGCTATAGGCGGGTGCACTCATTCCGTCCTCGCCCAAAATCGCCGCAAATGTTTCGGCCGCATCTGCCGCGGCACCGTCTGCCAACATCTGCTCTGCTGCGTCGATCGCATCCGACAACCCGCCATCTGCAGAACCGCCTGCTGCCTCAATCACCCGATCAACAAAGCCTTTGATTTCCGAACCTGGCAAGGCGCCTTGGAAACCATCAATCGGTTGCCCCTGATAAAACGCATAAACAGTTGGGATCGACTGAACACGCATTTGGCCCGCAATCATTTGATTTTCATCAACGTTGATCTTGGCCATTTTGACGGCACCGTTCGCCTCTTTCACCGCCGCCTCAAGCGCAGGGCCAAGCGTTTTGCAGGGCCCGCACCACGGGGCCCAAAAATCAACAATAATGGGCGTCGTTTGACTTGCGTCCACAACTGCTTCCATAAAGTTTGCTTCGCTTACGTCCTGAATCAAATCATCTGCTGGGGGTGTTGAATTTCCTAATTCTAACATCGGCACGGCCTCGTCTCTAAGTGTTGCACCCTATATGGAGTTTTAATTCAGAAAATCAAAGGTCAAAACTGGCAAAAACTGGGGCGTGATCGCTGGGCTGCTCCCAACCGCGTACATGACGCAAGATGCGGCTTGAATGCGCAGCGTCTGAAACATCAGGCGTCGCCCAGATGTGATCAAGACGGCGACCTTTGTCCGCCGCGTCCCAATCCTTGGCACGGTAGGACCACCAAGAATACAGCAATCCATCTGCGATATCCTGACGGGTAACATCCACCCACTTGCCGGCTTCTTGCACTTCGGCCAAATGTTCAACTTCGATGGGGGTATGGCTCACCACTTTCAACATTTTTTTGTGGTCCCAAACATCATCTTCGCGCGGTGCTATATTCAAATCGCCAACAAGGATCGATTTGGTTGGGGTATCTGCCGCAAAATGATCCCGCATATCTGTTAGGTAGTCTAGCTTTTGAGCGAACTTGATATTCTTTTCACGATGGGGTTCATCCCCACCTGCTGGAACGTAAAAGTTGTGAATTGTCACACCATTTTCCAACTGTCCCGCGATATGGCGCGCGTGATCAAGGCCTGCAAATTCATAACGGCCAACTTCGACAATGGGTGTTTTGGAAAAAATCGCGACGCCATTGTATCCCTTTTGACCGTTTGCAACAAAATGCGGATACCCGAGTTCTGCAAATTCATCCGTTGGCATTTTATCCACGGGGGATTTACATTCCTGTAGGCACAATACATCTGGCCCCTCTTCTCGCATCAGATCCATAACAAGGTTTTTCCGTAATCGAACCGAATTGATGTTCCATGTGGCAAGGGTAAATGTCACGCCGCGCTCCTATTTGCAGTTGATATACAGACATATGATAAACGCGACGCTAAATGCAATCTGCTGTTATACGAGACGACTTCAATCTCTAGCCCCGTGTCATCAAAGAAATAAAATCTACGCCCGGGTTCATAATTCGCACGCATGTGCGGTTCAAATCCAACTGACCTTACGCGTTGTTCGATTTCATCCAGATCATCAACAACAATCCCAACGTGATTGACGTGTCCTGACATCGCATAAGATCGCTGATATGGCGCAATTTTTATCCCTGGTTTATGTATTGCAATATAAGAATCAGTGTCCCCAATATGAATGCTGTATCCATTATCTTGGGTCGCTCCCTCCCGTCATATCGACCAATCAAAGACTTTTTGCATCCAATTTGCTGTTGTTTGTGGGTTAGGGCTTGTCACGTTAGCGTGTTCTAAACGAATACACATGGTGTCGATCCTTTTAATTTTATGACCGACTACATTTGTAAAAGCTCAAGTATACTATAGATCACAACCTTTTTTAATGTCGGAAATTTCCATTGGAGCGTTTTCGCATCGTGCAGGGCTACCTGTATCAACAATCCGTTTTTATGATGATAACGGATTAATTCCGTCAAATCGAAATGGAGGTGGCCATCGGCGATTTGAGCGCGCGCAAATTCGACGGGTCAGCTTTGTCATCGCGGCACAAAAATTTGGCTACACTTTGCCCCAGATTAAAGAATTGCTGGATTCATTACCAAACGAACGCACCCCAACTGCCGAAGATTAGGAGCAACTGTCGGAAAAGTTTCGGGAAAGTCTTGATGCGAAAATCGAGAAACTGCAAAAACTGCGTGTCACACTATCAGACTGCATTGGGTGCGGGTGTTTATCTTTGAAAAGCTGCTGGCTCTATAATCCCCAAGATATCATGGCACAGGATGGACCCGGACCGCGGCGGCTGGATCTATAAAAAAAGACCCGAGCAAAGCTCGGGTCAGTCCAACAGGGAGGACGCATATCTATTCCCGGATATGCACGGGGTTCGTCTCGACTTACAACTTAGGTAACGTCAACAAACTAGCAAATATTATAAGTTTCGTTAACGCCACCTGTCATCATGAGACTAATTTGTAACCCCCAGATTCGGTCACAAGAAGGCGCGCTTGTGACGGATCTGGTTCTATTTTCTGACGCAAACGATAAATATGCGTCTCTAACGTGTGCGTGGTGACACCTGCATTATAGCCCCAAACTTCGTGCAAAAGTTGCTCTCTTGGAACCACCCCTTCGGTTGAACGATGTAAGAATTTCAATATGTTAGTTTCTTTTTCCGTCAAACGTACTTTTTTGCCATCCTCGGTCGTCAACACCTTGGCACTTGGCTTAAAGACATATGGACCGATTACAAATGTGGCATCCTCGGATTGTTCATGCTGTCGTAATTGAGCACGAATCCGCGCCAACAGAATGGGAAACTTAAAGGGTTTCGTGACATAATCATTGGCACCGGCATCTAGCCCAAGGATCGTATCCGAATCTGTGTCATGCCCCGTCAACATAATGATGGGCGCTTTTACACCTTGCTTTCGCATCCATTTGCACAGCTCGCGACCATCTGTATCGGGCAGACCGACATCCAACATGATCAAATCGTAATCCGCACCTTTTGCGTGGACTTGTGCCTCTTGGCCGTTTGCCGCTTCTGCAACTTCAAACTCATCCAATAAAATCAACTGCTCGGCCAAGGCTTCGCGCAGATCATCGTCATCATCAACAAGTAAGATATTTTTCAACTGTGGCATCATAAACTCCCGATGCGTCAAAGATGGCGGCGCAGTTTCTGTTTCACAAGGTTGCGATCCCTGATTTCACATCAATGTGTCGAAAAGCATGATTTTTGAAACATTTCACCGACTAAATGAAACAATCGCCCGTTCCCCTTGCCCCAATTTACAGCTACACCATTGACATGAGCATCTTTGGCCTGGACATAAAACAAAAGCTTGCCCGCGCGCGTGCCGATCTGCGCATGGGTGCCCCAGTCGTTGTTGTTGGGACATCGGCCAGTCTTATTTATTCCGCCGAAGTGATTGACCAATCACGCTTCGACAGTTTTCGGGACCATTTTAATGATACGCGATTGATCATCACTGCCCGCCGTGCCGAAACATTGAAGGTCGCGTGTTATGATGGCGATTTTGCGCAGATTTCGATCACGGATGACCGTGACCTGCTCTGGGTGAAATCCGTCGCCGATCCATCGCGTGATTTATCCGCTGGCCCCTTAGGACCGTTTCAGGTTCTGCGCGACAGTGCGATTGGTCAGGAAAGTGCCGCGCTTGCCCTATTGAAATCGGCGGAGCTTTTGCCAGCGGCGATCTTAAGTGAAATCAATAATCCTGCAGAATTTGCCAGTGAAAACGGGCTTAGCCTGCTTCATTCAGCGGATATTGATACCTTGGTTCAGACGCATCCGCATTTCGCAGATATGATTGCCGCGCGCCTGCCAACGCAAAACAGTGATCAGGGGCGTCTGCATGTGTTCCGCCCACCGACGGCTGATCAGGAACATTATGCCATGGAAATTGGCCGTCGTGATCGCGCAAAACCCATTTTGGTGCGCCTGCATTCAGCCTGTTTTACAGGCGACGTTTTGGGCAGTCTGAAATGTGATTGCGGTCCACAGTTGCGCAGCGCGCTGTCACAGATGGGAAGCGAGGGTCAGGGCGTTTTGCTCTATCTGAACCAAGAGGGGCGCGGCATCGGTTTGACCAACAAAATGCGCGCCTATGCCCTTCAGGATAAAGGGTTTGATACGGTTGAGGCCAACCATCGCCTGGGGTTTGAGGATGACGAACGCGATTTCCGCATCGGTGCAGCACTCCTGCGTGAAATGGGTATTTCGCAAATCCGCCTTATGACAAACAACCCCAAGAAAATCGAAATGATGGAAAAACAGGGGATTAAGGTTGTCGAGCGCGTCCCACTCAAGGTTGGTGAAGGGGCAGAAAACCGTGCCTACCTTGCGACCAAGGTGGCGAAATCGGGCCATTTATTGTAATGGATATGGTGTTAACACACCGTGGGCTGCGCATGGGAAACCGCATTCTGCCTTGTTCTATTGGACGCGGTGGCCTGACCCAACACAAGCGCGAAGGGGATGGCGCCACACCTGTTGGGACCCATAGGATTGTTGGAATGCTGTACCGTGCTGACCGAATGGCGTGCCCAACGGATTGGGCCATCCCGATTAAGCCAAATGATTTATGGTCAGACGATGTGCGCGACGTTGACTATAATATGATGGTGCGTGCTCCGCACTCCTATTCGCACGAAAAAATGCGCCGCGCAGATCCAATGTATGATCTGGTGATTTTAACTGATTGGAATTGGCCCTATCCGCAGAAGGGTGCGGGATCTGCCATTTTCATCCACGCATGGCGCCGTCCACACGCCTCAACTGCCGGATGTATTGGTCTTAGCCATGCGAATTTATTATGGGTTGCGCAACACATTAGATATAAAACACGGCTGATTATTCCACCGCTGGCACCCGCGCTCCGAAAATAGCGGAGCCGACACGAATATGCGTTGCGCCGAATTGTATGGCCTTTTCGAAATCGTCAGACATGCCCATAGACAATCCAGCCAATCCGTTACGTGAGGCCATCTTTGCCAATAAGGCGAAATGCAAACTTGCTTCTTCTTCGACAGGCGGAATGCACATCAATCCCTTAATAGGTAGGTCTAGCCTAAGGCAGTCAGCAACGAAAGAATCCACATCAGATGGTAGGATACCCGCTTTTTGCGGCTCTTCACCCGTATTTACCTGAATGAAAATATCAGGCGATGCGCTTCGTTCTTGGGCAAGGCGTGCCAATGTGGCCGCCAGTTTCGGGCGATCCAGAGAATGGATTGTTCCAAATAGTTCTACGGCTTGTCGCGCCTTATTCGTTTGTAAAGGGCCGATTAAATGTAAATCCAATTTCCCGAAGGTTTGTTGAAAATCTGGCCATTTGCCGAATGCCTCTTGCACTCGGTTTTCGCCAAATGTTTTGTGGCCAGCTTCTAAAACGGCTTGAACACGCGCGTTGGGTTGAACCTTTGACACCGCAATTAACGAAATTTCATCTGCGTCACGCGCGGCCTCAATTGCGGCCCTATGAATACGTATTTTAATTTCTTGGATCGACATTGCATTCCTCCTTCTAGTGATGATCTAGGTGGAAAAATCCAAAGTTTCAATCATAAGAAGAACGCCACATGGCACAAGCACGCACACTGGATGAGGCGCAGATTAAACGGGTACAACGTTATCTTCGAACACGACGCAACAGCACACGAGACAGCACCATATTCACCTTCGCATTCAACACTGGACTGCGCGCCAAAGAACTTGCCGCACTGTGTGTTGGGGATGCCTATGATGCAGAGGGTGCTGTGCGTGATGCATTTGTCCTACAGCGCAGCCAAACCAAAGGAGCACGCACACGCAAAGTGTACGTCAATCGTACACTGCGTAGCGCACTGGAGCTGTACCGCCCAACTCTGTACAGTGTTGAGCCTACAGCACCCCTGTTTGAGAGCCGCAAAGGTGGACACTTCAGTGCTAACACCATGTGCCAACTGTTTCTCACTGTATTTGCAGACTGTGGACTACGTGGTGCAACCTCACATACACCGCGTCGCACTTTCATCACCCAGCTTGCCAACAAAGGTGTGGGTGTGCGTGTGCTTGCAGAGTTAGCTGG
>OBOM01000017.1_pt1 | contig 19063 bp, 18 predicted proteins | sample 1535151 | NCBI WGS metagenome assembly OBOM01 (sample SAMEA3275616, study PRJEB22092) | marine metagenome | biome: marine biome; feature: surface water; material: Seawater | collected 2014-06-21T11:30:00+00 | depth 0 m | reverse complement strand
GTCTATAACAAGTGGAAATCGATGTATTCCAATAAGTAACCCCGTATTTTTGCAGCATGGCAAGAGATGAAAAACTAAAAGAGCGATTTGACGCACTTGTTGTGAAATTATCTGATCAATTCTCAGATGGAGATCCGTTAGATATGGAAGGAATGATCTATTTAGTCGGAGTTCAAGAGTTGGGAAAATTGCATCGTAAGTTCAAAAAGGATGAAAAAATCAACTTGATACACATTGCCATTTGTCGTCTTTTAGAGCCTTATGGGTATTACGAATTCTCTCATTTCGACGAGGAAGGCTGGCCTCATTATAAGGTGATCGACGAGCTACCCCATCTAAAGGCGGGGGAGCAATCGATCCTTATGAAAGAGGCGCTCGTGAATTACTTTATTGAAAGAAACTATATCGAATGAATTCTGAATATTACGCGGTAATTTTTACCTCAACCACCGACGATGATTTGAGCGATTATCAGGAGTGGTCAGATAAAATGATAGAACTAGCCAAGACTATCCCCGGTTTTATTTCTATTGAATCGGCACGAAGTACTATCGGAATTACTGTTTCTTATTGGAAAGACCTTGAAAGCATTTCTGATTTTAAAAGACTTGCCGATCATCGCTACGCGCAAGAGCGAGGGCGCGACCAGTGGTATCGAAATTATCGGGTTAGGGTATGCCGTGTAGAGCGTGATTATTCTTTTCCCTAGTTGAGTTTTCCTTTCAGAGATTCGAAGGTTTCTGTGGCCGAGCCACCCTTTTCTACTACTTTGTAAACAGCATCAATAATGGGTGTACGAAGGGCCTTTTTCTGAGACTTTGCTAGGAGATAAATAGGTTTTACCGCATAAGCTCCTTCTGCAATCATCTTCTCTGCTTTAAAGGTTTCTTCTACGGTCATGCCTTGCCCCAGTCGATGGCCAAAACGTTTGTTTCTACTGTGATCTGAATAGGCGGTTACCAAAAGGTCTCCGAGGTAAGCCGATTGATTGATGTTGCGTTTCATCTTGTAAATACGGCCTAAATAGCGTTTCATTTCTCTAATGGCATTAGAAATTAAAACGCTTTGAAAATTATCTCCATAGCCTAAACCTGATGCGATTCCTGCAGCAATGGCGTATACATTTTTTAATACTGCAGCATATTCGGTACCGATAATGTCGTTTCCGGTAGAGACTCTTACATAGGCGTTGGATAAAGTAGCCTTCATTTGATCGGCTTTTAAATTATCTACAGCAGATACCGTAAGGTAGGAGTGTCTTTCGAGGGCTATTTCTTCGGCGTGACAGGGCCCTGAGATTACCCCAAAATTCTTCAACTCTATCGCTGTGTATTCAGATAGGTAATCACCAATGATTTGACCGGTTTCAGGAACCATCCCTTTGACCGCTGAAAAGATCGTTTTGCCCTTGAGCAAACCCAAAAATGGATGTAGGCTTTGGTGTATAAATGCTGAAGGGATAGCGATAACAACCGTAGATGATGCAGCTATAGCTTCCTCGATATTGCTTGTAGCATGAACAAGGCTTGTATTGAGTTGAACGCTGCTGAGGTAATGAGGGTTTTGTCCGACCGTGTTAATGGCCTTTACTCCGTCATCTTCTTTAACGTACCAGGTTACTGTAACCTCGTTATCATTAAATATTTTGACTAGTGCGGTTCCAAAACTCCCACCTCCTAAAACGGTTAGGGACTGGTGCTTCAACATAACTATAGCGTACGAAGATACTCTGCTACGGCTTTTGCCTCGTCTTCGGATAGATTCTGATTGATCATCAGAGCGTTGTTGTATTCTTTCAGAAGGGCCTTGGCTATCGGATCTTTTTGCAGCATTTCATTAGTATTAAGTAACATATTTAATACCCATTCAGGGCTGCGGCGATCGTAAACACCTTTTAATGCAGGACCAATCATTCTACGGTCTACGAGGTGACAAGCGGTACATTTTCCAGCGTAAATACTTTTTCCTTTTTCAGCTAGATCTGTATTGATTTCTGCACTAAACTCATAAGAAGTAATAGGGCCTAATCCTTTGTTTGAAAGATCTACGGGTACCTCAGAAGAACTTGCTTCTGTTTTTACCGCTTCTTTTTTGCGGGTTACTTCGAAACCTTTGTTCTCTTTTTTAGGACTTTCACCGCAGCTCGCAATGATTAAGGCAAGACCAACAAATAGTAATGATTTACGCATGCTAAAATTTTTTGATAAATGTAGCTCGGACATTCATCTTAGGCAACTATTTGCTCTGTTTATAATGATTTAAACGCTGTTGTTGCATTTCTAACGCCTGTTCAAATTCGTCATGGAGTCGCTTAATCAGTTCTTCAGTACTGGGACAATCATCAATAGCACTCACACCATGACCTGCTGACCAAATGGTCTTCCACGCCTTGGCTTCTGAATTCATATCTAACCCAGAATCTAATTTTGCTGTTTGGGCGTAATCTTCTGGGCCTATTCCGGCAGCGTTTAAGCTTGCCTCCATAAAGTTGGCAGGTATTCCCGAAACCGATGAGGTGTGTACAATATCGCTAGAGGCACTTTCGATGACCATCTTCTTATACTCCTCTTGGGCTTTACTTTCCTTCGTATTGATAAATCGAGTTCCCATGTAAGCCATGTCTGCCCCCATCTGTAGTACTGTAGCGATATCCTGACCAGTTGAGATAGCTCCTGCAACAACAATGGTTTTGTCAAAAACTTTTCTCACATCTTTTATAAGCGCCATCGGGTTAATCGTACCTGAGTGTCCTCCTGCTCCTGCAGATACAAGAATAAGACCATCAACCCCGGCTTCAGCGGCCTTTTCGGCGTGTCGTTTTTTGACGATATCGTGAAAAACTAAACCTCCATAAGAATGAATTGTATCTACCAATAGCGAAATTGCCCCAAGAGAGGTAATTACTAAGGGAACCTGATGTTTCACACATAGTTTTACATCCTCTTCAAGACGCGTATTGGTTGGGTGAACAATCAGATTTACTCCAAAGGGAGCAGCCTTTTTACCGGTAGCCTGTTCAAACTCATTGAGATCAGCCTTTATCTGAATCAACCACTCTTCAAATCCCTCACTAGTTCGTTGATTTAAAGCAGGAAATGTACCGACTACACCGTTTTTGCAACATTCGATGACCAAGTCAGGTCCTGATACAAGAAACATAGGAGCCGCAATAGCGGGTAAACTGGTTTGATCGAGTGGAGCAGGTAGGGGTTTCATAGCGTTTAATTTTCTTAAAGCTACGAAACTTCTTTCTTCTCTGAAGGCATTCGAACGCGCTTACTTGCTAAGTATACCCCAACAATAACAAGGCTGGCCGCGACAATTTTAGTTAGTGTGAACTGATCTTTTCCTGCGAGCACCGCAAAAAGAATACCCATCACCGGTTGAACATAGGTAAACACTCCGATGGTCGAAGCCTTTAATTCGGTCATGGCAAAGGCATTAAATAAGTAGGTCAAAAAGGTAACTCCTATGACAACAAACGCAATGGTTGCGTAGGACCAACTGGGAAGTGTCGACCATTGAATGTCTAAGAAATCACTGATGGTTATGGGAAAATTGATAATTAGCGAAAAAGTAAATAGCCATTTTAGTAACGTAAAAGGATGGTATTTCTGAACCAAAGATTTAGTCAGAACAAGATAAGCCCCATAGGAAAGCGCATTGACGATAAAAAGAGTGTTTCCTAGGCGGATATTTGGTGCGTCTGAGCGCAATTCGTTACCGAAAACAACGAGTCCAAGCGCTCCTACAAGCCCCAGCGCGATCCCAAAAGTCTTATTTTTTGTAATGGGTTCTTTCAGAAGAATAGCAGATAGTATTAGAGTGCAAATCGGAGTGATCGTTACGAGCACTGCGCTGTTAATTGGAGTAGAAAGTTCAAGCCCTTTAAAAAAGGATAGCATATTAATGCTTGCTCCAAATAAACTGGCTAATAGAATCTTCGGCCAATCTTTCTTTTCAATGGGGTCTGATTTTTTGAATAAAGAAAGGCCCCAAAAAAGAAGAAAGCCCCCCACCACTCGCATGAATATAAACCCGAATGGTTTGATGTACATCGGCATTAAGCCTTTCGCAATCGTGTGATTTAAAGCATAAATTGATGTGGCCCCGAATGCCGCTAGAAAGGCGAGTACTCGTTTGTTCATTTACTCAGTGCAGTCTTTGCTGCTTCTAATGAGGCCTTGGCATGTCCTGCAAATACATCGGTATCTGTAAGAACTACTGGTCTTTTGAGAAAGGTGTAATGCTCAAGAATCAGTGAGCGGTAATCTTGTTCAGTGAGTGATTGTTCGGCAAGGCCTCTCTTCTTGTAGAGTTGTGCACGTCTACTAAATAAAGCTTCATAACTACCAGCGAATTCAGCCATCTTATCGAGAGCATCTGCGGTTATACCTTGAGATTTGATCTCAATGACTTCAACTTCTGGTCCAGGGTTCAAAAACGCTAAGGCTTTTTTACAGGTTTGACAGGTCGCTAAATGGTAGATTTGTTTCATGTTCTGAATTTGTTGCAAAAATAAGGAAGATGTTAGACACCCGTACCTCGCACTCATTTTAAGAATTTGATAATTTTTGGCAGTTTCAAAAATGGAAATAGCATAATTTTGTCCATATATTTTTAATTCACTAACAATGCATAAAGACAACATGGCCACTATCGAGACTTTTATGAACGAAGTCAAGGCCAGAAATGGACACGAACCTGAATTTATTCAAGCGGTTCAAGAAGTTGCTGAAACGGTACTTCCTTACATTGTGCAACATGATATCTACCATGGAAAAAACATTCTTCTTAGAATGGTAGAGCCTGAACGATTGATTTCTTTCAGAGTTGCTTGGGTGGATGATACGGGAGAAATTCATGTAAATAGAGGCTATCGTATTCAGATGAATTCAGCCATTGGCCCATACAAGGGCGGTCTTCGCTTTCACCCTACCGTAAATGCGAGTGTTTTAAAGTTTCTTGCCTTTGAGCAAGTATTCAAGAACAGTTTAACCACGCTCCCAATGGGTGGGGCAAAAGGAGGTTCAGATTTTGACCCTAAAGGAAAGTCTGACGATGAAATTATGAGATTCTGTCATTCATTTATGACCGAGCTCTGTCGTCATATCGGGCCAAATACTGATGTGCCTGCCGGAGATATTGGTGTAGGAGCTAGAGAGATCGGATTTTTATTCGGTGCCTACAAGAAAATTAGAAATGAGTTTACAGGGGTACTTACCGGTAAAGGATTGAGCTGGGGAGGTTCTCAGATTAGACCTGAAGCTACGGGTTACGGAACCGTATATTTTGCTCAAAGCATGTTAGAGACTCGAGCAGGTTCAGTGAACGGCAAATCTGTCGTTATCTCTGGCTCTGGAAACGTTGCACAATTTGCTGCAGAGAAGGTTTTTCAATTGGGCGGAAAGGTGCTTACCCTATCTGATTCTGGAGGGTACATTTATGACCCAGACGGTATTGACGCTGAGAAACTAGAGTTTGTAAAAGATCTTAAAAATGTAAAAAGAGGTCGGATAATGACTTATGTAAAGCACTATCCTAAGGCCTCTTACCACGAAGGCAAACGCCCATGGGAGGTTCCTTGTGAGATTGCTCTCCCTTGCGCTACTCAAAACGAGTTAGATGGTGCTGCTGCTGAGTTACTGGTGAAAAATGGATTGATTGCTGTTTCAGAAGGAGCAAATATGCCTTCAACTCCAGAGGCGATTCATCACTTTCAGAACCATAAGATCTTGTTTGCTCCCGGTAAGGCATCCAATGCCGGAGGGGTTGCAACTTCAGGTCTTGAAATGTCACAGAACTCATTGCGTATCAGTTGGACGCGTGAGGAGGTCGATAATCGCTTGAAGCACATTATGAAAGACATCCATGATGCCTGTACTACCTATGGCATGGAAGAAGATGGGTATTGTAATTATGTGAAAGGTGCGAACATTGCCGGGTTTGTGAAGGTTGCTGACGCCATGCTTGCCCAAGGAGTTATTTAAATCAATTTGGCAGGAACACCTTATATTCAAAGCTCGCTGGTGGTTTTAGGCAGCGTTAGGTATGGAGAGACCAGCCTAATTGTCAAGGCCTACACCCGCGAGCTTGGTATTCAATCGTATTTAGTCAGAGGAGTATTAAAGCCGAAAAAATCGGGTCTCCGATCGGCCTATTTTCAGCCACTCAGTTTTTTAGAAGCTGTGGTGACTCACAAACCAAACTCAGATCGACTCGAAACCATAAAAGAAGCCAAGCCGTTGCAGGCTTTTTCTCAGATTCATTCTGATGTAGTGAAATCGAGTACCGCATTATTCTTAGCCGAACTATTCACGGCCTCCCTGATCGAACAACAGCAAGACTATGATTTGTTTGATTTTATCATTGGCTGTTTAGAGGTCTTAGAAAGTGAAAAAAGTTTTCCGAATTATCTGATAGTCGTTCTTCTGGGTCTTTCAAAACACTTAGGGATCTACCCTGATTCATCACTTTCGAATGGAGCGCTTTTTAACCCTGCCACTGGACAATTTCAAGCTGAAACTTCGAGATATTCTTTATCTGCGGTTGCCTCAATGACGCTCAATGAAATTCTAGGCATGAATTTTGATGAAACCATGCGGACAACAATAGATAAAAAAACCAGAGGAGAACTTCTAGAAGGATTAGTTCGGTACTACGACTTTCAATTAGATGGCTTTCGTAGACCAAAATCACTAGAGGTGATTCGAGGGTTGTTTGGATGAAACGTCTCTTATTATTTTTCTTCATCACCTTATTTCCTAAGGTGTTATTCGCTCAGCTCGTAACCGTTCAAGATTCGAGTACAAAGGCTGTATTGCCAGGTGTGAGCGTATATAATAAAAGCCATTCTACATTTACCCAAACCGATCTCAAAGGAACCTTCGATTCAGGATTGTTCGATGATAAAGACCTTATCATTTTCAGATTGATGGGTTACGAATTACTATCAATCAGTAAACAGAATATTCAGTCTGACACGCTTTATTTAACTCCGAAGGTTGAAGGTTTAAATGAAATCGTTGTCTCTGCATCTAAGTTTAGACAAGACATTAGAAAGCTTCCCGTGAGAGTAAGACGAATCGATGCGGACGATATTTCGATGATACAGCCACAAACTACCGCAGACTTACTTTCACGAACGGGTTCTGTTTACGTTCAGAAAAGTCAACTAGGAGGAGGTAGTCCTATGATCAGAGGCTTTGCTACGAACAGGGTATTAATTACTGTAGATGGCATTCGAATGAACAATGCTATTTTTAGAGGCGGGAACATACAGAATGTGATTTCTATTGACCCTTATGCGATCGCGTCTTCAGAGCTAATCTTCGGTCCAGGGACCGTTATTTCTGGTAGCGACGCCATTGGCGGTGTGATGAATTTTAACACTCGAAGGCTCCCCTTTGCCAAACCAGACAGTCTAATCAATAAGACAGATCTAGCCTTCAGATCTTCTACCGCGACTAGAGAACGAACCTACCATATTGGTCACATGCAAAGTTCAGGTAACTGGATGGGTTACGTTAGTTTTTCAAAGATGAATCTAGGGGACCTAACTATGGGGAGATATGGCCCAGAATCGTATTTGAGAGAACAATACGTTCGCTCAAGCCTAGGAGAAGATGTGGTGGTCTTCAGCGACAATCCTGAGCGACAAAGAGGGACTGCATTTTCTTCGACTTACTTTACTGCAAAGGCAGAGCAACTCATTTCGAATAACTGGGAACAACGAATGGGTTTGTTTTACAGCACAACTTCAGATTATGGTCGATACGATCGATTGTTGCGACCTAAGGGAGATGGTTTTCGTTCGGCAGAATGGTTTTATGGTCCGCAGCGCTGGCTGATGACTTATTGGAATCCAAGGTACGCTGGTGATCACTCTGCACATCAATTCTCGGTGGCTTATCAGTCTTTCGAGGAGTCTCGAAATGATCGAGATTTTAACAGTGAAATTCGTAATACCGCGATCGAAAAGGTTGGGGTGCTTAACCTTTCCTACGATAGTCAATATGAAATCTCAGAGCAGTTGATTGCCCGCGGAGGAGCATCTGTTGATCTAAACAAGGTAAACTCAGAGGCCTATTCGCTTAATCTCATTTCTGACGAGAGAGGAGTTCTTAACTCTCGTTATCCCAATGGCGCGACTTGGAATGCAGCCGGTCTTTATTTCTCTACCGAGTACAAACCGTCTAAACCACTCGTTCTTAATCTGGGTGTTCGTTGGAATCAAGTGAGTTCTGAAACCGACTTTAGAACGAATCCTCTCACAGAAGTTTTTGGGATCCAAAAACTAAAGAATAGTGCTTTAACCTATGGTTTAGGAGGAGTCTATCGTTTCGATCGATTTACCTCAATGCGTTTCAATTTATCCACTGCATTTAGAGCACCTAATATCGATGACCTTGCCAAGGTTTTTGATTCTGAGCCTGGGTCGGTAGTAATTCCTAACCCAGATTTGAAACCAGAATATGCACAGACCATTGAATTGGGTATTCGAAAACGTTTTGATCGTTCGTTTATGCTTGATGCGGCGGTTTATTATTCGACCCTTGACGACGCCTTGATTCGACGTAATACATCGTTAAATGGGCAAAGTCAGCTCTTGTTTAGAGGTGAGCTTAGTCAGCTTCAGTCGATTCAAAATGCGGCTTCTGCTGAGGTGGCTGGTGTCGAATGGAGCATTTTTGGTTATTTGAGTAGAAAGCTGAGTTACCGAATTTTAGGAACCTACACTAGAGGAGAAGAAATTGACGATACAGGGGCATCTAGCCCATTGCGTCATGCACCGCCGTTTTTCAGTAATTCTCAATTGCGATATGTGAATGGTTCTTTTCAGTTGATTCTAGAATCAGAATACAACGCCGAGGTGTCTGCTGAAAATCTTCCGATTTCTGAACGGTCTAAGGCGTATATGTACGCACTTGATTCGAATGGGAAACCCTACAGTCCGAGCTGGCATGCGGTTCATCTAAGATTGCGTCAACAATGGAAGCGCTGGCAGTGTTCGGTTGCCATAGAAAATATCTTCGATCGTCGTTATCGTCCTTTTGCTTCTGGGATTAGTGCCCCGGGGAGACAGTTGGTTGTAGCGTTTCAAACTATCCGTTAGAGGTTACCAATTTGTGACTCAATTCCTTACTTTTGCTTTCTTTAAAGAGAAGCGGCCAAGGTGAGTAGTAAATTTGACGAATACAAGCAGTTAGACCTTAGTAAAATAGGAGAAGAAGTTCTTTCGTATTGGAAGTCAGAGGCTATTTTTGAGAAGAGCATTTCTGAACGAGAAGGAGCGAAAAGCTATGTCTTTTTTGAAGGGCCTCCCTCGGCTAACGGGATGCCTGGTATTCACCATGTAATGGCACGTACCATTAAGGATATCTATCCTCGATATAAAACGATGAAGGGCTTCCAAGTCAAGCGCAAGGCAGGATGGGACACCCACGGTCTACCCGTCGAATTAGGAGTTGAGAAAGAGTTAGGTATCACTAAGGAGGCTATCGGTAAAACCATAAGTATCGCTGAGTATAACGAGGCATGTAAGCGCGCGGTAATGAAGTATACCGATGTATGGAATTCGCTTACGGAGCAGATCGGATACTGGGTAGATATGCAAGACCCATATATCACATACACTTCCAAATACATGGAGTCTGTATGGTGGCTACTCAAACAGATTTATGATAAAGGCCTACTTTACAAAGGTTATACGATTCAACCTTATTCGCCGAAGGCAGGAACAGGTTTAAGTTCCCACGAACTCAATCAACCTGGTACTTACCAGGATGTGACTGACACGACAATTACTGCTCAGTTTAAGGCCATTAAAGAAACCTTACCAGAAAATATCGTGTCGCTTTCAAAGGAGACGATTTATTTCTTGGCATGGACCACTACCCCTTGGACATTACCTTCAAACACTGCTCTTACTGTTGGGCCAAAGATTAGTTATTCGCTGATCAGAACATTCAATCAATATACGTTTGAACCTGTAGAAGTAGTCATCGCCGATGCGCTTATTGAAAAGCAGTTCGGAAAAAAATACGAGCGAGTCAACGAAGAAAGTGAACTATCAGCCTATGATTCTGGAGCCAAGAAAATACCTTATTTGGTACTTGGAAACTGCAAGGGTAAAGACCTAGAAAACACTCGTTATGAGCAACTTCTTGACTATGTATTACCTTACGATGCTCCAGAAAACGCTTTCAGAGTGATCCTCGGGGATTTCGTAACCACCGAGGATGGTACGGGTATTGTTCATACCGCACCTACTTTTGGTGCCGATGATGCCAATGCGGCACGTGCCGCAAACCCACCAGTTCCCGCGATGCTGGTTCAAGATGAAAATGGAAATCTAGTTCCACTAGTTGATCTTGAGGGTAAATTTAGACCAGAGGTTGGGCCTTACGCGGGAAAATATGTGAAGAATGCCTATTACGATGTCGAGCCTGAGAAGTCGGTGGATGTCGAAATTGCTATTCAACTAAAAACCGAGAATAAGGCTTTCAAAGTAGAGAAATACGTTCACTCTTATCCGAACTGTTGGAGAACCGATAAGCCGATCTTGTACTATCCGCTTGATTCCTGGTTTATCAAAGCAACGGCGGTGAAGGATCGAATGTACGAGCTGAACCAAGAAATTAACTGGAAACCAAAAGCGACGGGTACAGGACGTTTCGGAAATTGGCTGGCTAATGTCAATGATTGGAACTTATCTCGATCTCGCTACTGGGGAATTCCTCTTCCTATTTGGAGAACCGAAGATGGATCAGAGGAGCGAATAATAGGTTCTGTAGCTGAGTTGAAAGAGGCGATTGCCGAATCAGTGAGTGCAGGGCTCATGAATGAAAACCCGTTTGTTTCGTTTGATCCGACAGATATGAGCGAAGCTAATTACGCGCAGATTGACCTGCACAAACACGTGGTTGATACCATTGTGCTTCGTTCATCGAGTGGTGCTGCTATGCATCGGGAGTCTGATCTCATTGACGTTTGGTTTGATAGTGGTTCGATGCCTTATGCTCAGTGGCACTATCCGTTTGAGAATAAGGAATTAGTGGATAATGAGGTGGCTTATCCTGCAGACTTCATTGCTGAAGGAGTGGATCAGACTAGAGGATGGTTCTATACCCTTCATGCGATTTCAACCCTAGTATTCGACAAAATTGCCTACAAAAATGTGGTTTCGAACGGATTGGTACTCGATAAGAATGGGAAAAAAATGTCGAAGCGTTTAGGAAATGCAATCGACCCTTTTGAAACCATAAAAGAGTACGGGCCAGACGCAACGCGTTGGTACATGATCAACAATGCCAACCCTTGGGATAACCTCAAGTTTGATCTTGAAGGAGTCGCTGAGGTTAAGCGTAAATTTTTTGGAACGCTATACAACACCTATTCTTTCTTTGCACTTTATGCGAACATTGATGGTTTTACGGGTCAAGAGGAACAAATTCCTGTTTCAGATCGTCCCGAACTTGATCGTTGGATTCTTTCTGAATTAAATACCTTAATCAAGGAAGTAGACGAGTGTTTTGAACAGTATGATGCGACCCGTGCTACCCGACTCATTTCTGATTTTGTACAAGAGAATCTGAGCAACTGGTATGTTCGTCTAGGTCGTCGCCGTTTCTGGAAGGGCTCCTTTGGAGAAGACAAATTGGCGGCTTATCAAACGCTTTCATTGGTGTTAAAAACAACAGCCCAGCTTATCGCTCCGGTTGCTCCCTTCTTTGCAGAAAGGCTTTATCGCGACCTAAATGGAGCAGAAAGCGTGCACCTTTCTCTTTTCCCAACTCCTGATACAGCCCTTATCGATAAACCCTTGGAGGAAAAAATGCAACTCGCACAAAAAGTGAGTTCGCTAGTTCTATCGATTCGTCAAAAGGAGAAAATTAAGGTTCGTCAACCGCTTCAAAGAGTGATGATCCCAGTAAGCAAGGCCGTTTCTAAGGAGGCGCTTTTAGCGGTTTCTGAATTGATTCGATCAGAGGTTAACGTGAAAGAGGTAAGCCTACTCGAAGACGCCTCAGACATATTAGTTAAAGAAATCAAGCCAAACTTTAAAACTTTAGGTCCGAAGTATGGTCCAAAGATGAAACAAGTTGCAGCTTCGATTACTTCTTTAAATCAAGAGCAAATTCAACAGTTCGAACAAGAAGAGGCCTTTGCGATTTCGCTTGAGGATTCTACCATTGAACTTTCATTAGAGGATGTGTTTATCACCAATAAAGACATTGAAGGATGGCTAGTTGCTTCGTACGGAGCGCTAACGGTAGCTCTCGATATCACGCTGAATGAAACCTTAATCAACGAAGGTATTGCTCGTGAACTAGTTAATCGAATTCAAAATTTGAGAAAGGATTCTGGACTTGAAGTAACAGATAAAATTTTACTTTATATTGGGGCCACAGATAAAGTCAATCGGGCGGTTTCTTCAAATCGCGACTACTTGATGCAAGAGACGCTATGTGAGCAACTTGAATTGGTAGAAGGACTAGAAAAAGGAATAGCTGTAAGCTTTGACGATATCGAAACGCAACTATATCTAGAGAAAAAATAAAATCTTATGTCAGAAGTAGTAAGATATTCAGATGCAGACCTTAAAGAGTTCAAAGCACTGATTGAAGAAAAGATTGTAAAGGCCAAAGAAGATCTTGACCTGATTAAAAGTGCGTACATGAATGACCTGAATAACGGTACTGACGATACGTCACCAACATTTAAGGCATTTGAAGAAGGTTCAGAGACTATGAGTAAAGAGGCCAACACTCAACTCGCTTTACGTCAAGAAAAATTTATCCGAGACTTGAAGAATGCACTCGTAAGAATCGAAAATAAGTCTTACGGAGTGTGTAGAGTAACAGGAAAACTAATTGCCAAAGAGAGATTGAAGCTTGTTCCGCATGCAACCTTGAGCATTGAAGCCAAGAAGATGCAGCGCTAGTGAAAACTAAGGCACTTCTACTGCTTATCTTGGTGCAAGGCTCAATCCTAGCCCAATCTAAATGGAAAAAAAAGATTGATGCCCCTGAGGTCCACTCGCTTTCTATTGAACTGGGCTTTATTCAAAATGTAATGGTCTCGACGGGCAATTCTGATCAGTATGTGATTAAGACTACGAGCGAAGGAGAATACAGAGATCAGGTGATGCTAGTGTCTAAAGAGGTCGATCATTGGCTTGAAATTTATCCGCAATGGGTGCCTTCGTTTATCGCTCCCAATGATAAGCTCAGTGCACATAAGGTTCGTGCTTTAAATCTTGAACTTATTGTACCTAAAGGAAAGACTCTCGAAATTCGCGGGGAGCAAGCAGTGGTATCTGTATTAGGAGAGTACAAAGAAGTTGTTTTGCGTTTGGGATCGGGCCGTGTGAATCTTAAGCACTCCTCTGAAGAAAGTGATATAAGAACTGATTCTGCGGATGTTTTCTTAACGATTCCTCATGGAGATATTCGGGCCTCGAGCGCTGAAGGAAAAGTGATAGGAAGTATTCCTCTAAATACAAGATTTCATTATAAGTTAGCTTCAGAAAAGGGGACAATCTATTTAAATAAAGCCGAATGAATTTAAAGAAAACCATTCTTCTTGCTGTTGTGATACTTTTACTTGATCAGTGGTCTAAGATTTTTATAAAAACTCATTTCACCTATCAAGAAGAGATTCAGGTATTCAGTTGGTTTAAGATTTTCTTTATTGAAAATAGAGGCGCTGCTTGGGGTACTCAGCTGAGTGATTTTCTTCCTATCGGTGAACGCAGCGCCAAATTCGGGTTGACTTTATTTCGGCTTTTTGCTATCGTAGGGATAGCTATTTGGGGTTATCGTTCAGCTCTTAAAAAAGCACCCTCCTTATTACTTATCGCTATTGCTTTAATATTCTCTGGAGCTTTGGGGAATATTATTGATTCGGTATTTTACGGAAAGCTATTTACGGTGAGTACCCCTTATTCTGTGGCGACCTTCGCCTGGGATTCTTCTATCGGAGGTTATGACAACTTCTTCTATGGGCGTGTAGTAGACATGCTTTATTTCCCCCTAATTGACACAACTTGGCCAGACTGGGTTCCCTTTTTCGGCTCAAAACCTTTGCGGTTTTTTCAGCCTGTTTTCAATATAGCAGATAGTGCAATTAGCGTTGGTGTTTTTATCCTTCTTGCTTTTAATAAAAGAGTCTTTCCTAATTAAATCGAAAATCTGTAGTTGGTGTAATTAGCCAATGAAGTGGATGGTCGTGAGGTTCTAAATCATCGATAGTTTCTACCGGTTCTAAGAGGCTTAACCCAACAGTGATCACATCAGGTTTACAAGCTGCTAAGAATCGGTCATAATACCCTTTACCGTATCCGATACGCCCTCCATTTAGATCGCCAACTAGCAGAGGAACAAACACAACATCGATTTGATTTTCCTCAATAGTAAGGCCGCCGGTGGGTTCTAATATTCCCCAATGATTCTCTATAAGTTTGGTTTGATCTTCAAGAAGGTAATGGGATAGGCTTCTATCTGAATGTGCTTTAGGTAAGACGATTCGTTTGTCCTTTCCTTGTAAAATGCTCAATAAACCTTCGGTATTGACCTCATTCTGCTTCACGATAGGGAGAAAAACATGATAAGTAGTCTTTTCCCAAATGGGGAGATTTAATAGACGATTGATGATTTTAAGGCTCAACGCCTCTACTTCGTCTTTAGAGTATGACTTTCGTCTCTCCTTGGCCCACTTTCTTAACTCATCCTTGACGCTCATGAGGTAAAACTATCTAAAAAATCAAATCAATCGCTACTTTTACTTAATGGGAGAGAAGGAAAATCCGATCAAAATTCAGGTACAGGCACTGCCTGATGAACCTGGGGTTTACCATTTCTATGACCAGAACAAGCGTATTCTTTATGTAGGTAAGGCAAAGAATCTAAAAAAGCGAGTGTCTTCCTACTTTACCAAGAACCATACCACTGGTAAAACCCGCGTAATGGTTAGTAAGATTAAAGAGATTCGGCATGTGGTCGTGGCCAATGAATCAGATGCGCTGCTTCTAGAAAACAGTATGATTAAGCAGCACCAACCTAGATACAACGTACTGCTTAAAGATGATAAAACTTACCCTTGGATTTGCGTGAAGAATGAGCGATTTCCAAGGGTTTTTAGTACACGAAAAAAAATCGAGGATGGTTCACTTTATTTCGGGCCTTACACATCGATGAAAACTGTCAGAGCGCTTCTTGATCTCATCCGAAACGTGTATACGCTGAGAACTTGTAATTACGAGCTTTCAGAAGCGCAGATCGAATCGGGCAAGGTGAAACTCTGTTTAGAATACCATATAGGAAATTGTTCAGGCCCTTGTCGAGGGTATCAATTAGAGGCCGAGTATGGGGATCAAATTGACGCTATTGTGGCTATTTTAAAGGGAAATTTGAAGCCCTCACTTCGAATGCTCAACGAGCGAATGACAAGATACGCGGCTGCGATGGAATTTGAAAAAGCTCAACAAATCAAGGAGCGTATAGAGGTACTCAATAAACATCAGTCGAAGTCGCAAGTGGTCAATCCGAAAATTACTGATCTCGAAGTGTATTCGATTCTAAGTGATCCGACCCACGCCTATGTGAACTTCATGCAAATTAACGATGGAGCGATCGTCTACTCGCACACCTTAGAAATGAAGAAGCAACTCGATGAAACTGAAGAAGAGTTGTTGTCTGTTGCTATTGTAGAGATTCGACGCCGTTTTAACTCGGTTTCAAAAACTATTCTGCTTCCCTTTCCTGTATCTGTTGCAGAAACCATTAAGGTCGAGGTTCCTAAGCTTGGAGATAAAAAAAGCCTTGTTGATCTTTCATTGAGAAACGCTAAATTTTTCAGACAAGATCGATTCAAGCAAATGAAGGTGGTTGACCCAGATCGTCATACCAAGCGTATCTTAAGCCAGATGAAAGAAGACCTTCACCTTTCAGAAGATCCCGTTCACATCGAGTGTTTTGACAATTCAAACTTGCAGGGAACTAATCCAGCTTCGGCTTGTGTGGTTTTCAAAAATGCGAAGCCATCGAAGGCCGATTACCGAAAGTTCACGATTAAGAGTGTTAAAGGGCCTAATGATTTCGCTAGTATGGAAGAGGTGGTATTTCGTCGTTATAGGAGGTTGCTTCAAGAGCGTGAACCGCTGCCACAATTGATTGTTATCGATGGTGGTAAAGGACAACTTTCTTCTGCTTTGAAATCGTTAGAAGTATTAGGTCTAAGGGGAAAAATTGCGATCATTGGAATTGCCAAAAGACTCGAAGAAATCTATTTTCCCGGAGACTCTTTACCCCTATACCTCGACAAGAAATCAGAAACTCTGAAGATCATTCAGCAGTTGAGAAATGAGGCACACCGATTCTCTTTAAAACACCACAGAGAAAAACGAAGCGCGACTGCGATACACTCTGAATTAGAGGAAATACCTGGAATAGGCCCAACAACCGCAGCAAAACTGCTTAAAGAATTTAAGAGTGTGAAGCAGATCAAACAGCGCAGTATTGGCGAGCTTGAAAAGGTGGTGAGTACGTCTATCGCTTCAAAAATTCACACCTATTTTCAGTCGTGACCTGCCTAGTCTCATGTGTATGAGAATCAGAACGTTAAAGTCGGGTTAAAAAGTATTTTTTAAGTGAGGTCTCGTCGTACCTTAGAGGTAAGAATTAAAAAGTAGTCATACTACGTTTTGGTTTTTCATGATTTAAAGTTTGGTTGGTTAGTAAGAAAAGCCCTAGTTCATTCAACTAGGGCTTTTTTTTAATCCTATTTTTGTTAGCAATGATTAGAAGAGCACTCCTATTATCTTTCATGCTTTTGATGAGTTTTGGATATTCTCAAGACCAATCAGAATATCAAACTTTTGAAGCTGGTGAATGGTTGCGCTATCGCCTTCATTATGGGTTTTTCAATGCGAGCTATGCCACTCTTTCTATAAAGGATACCATTTTCAGGGGAGAACCTGCATTTCACGCGGTCGGTGAAGGTAGAACCACAGGTTTGGCTTCGCTCTTCTTCAAGGTGGAGGATATTTATGAAAGCATTTTTTCAAAATCAGAGATACGCCCGATTTTTTTCTTGAGAGATATCGATGAAGGAGGGTACACTAAAAATATCTCGATTGATTTTGATTTTGAGCGTGAAAAGGCATTGATTAATAATATCAAAGACGATACTTCTTTCGAATTAGATATTCGAAAAGACCTTCAGGATATCATCTCAGCAACCTATTATTTGCGCGAGACCTTTGATTCATCATCGGTTAAAATTGGCGATGAGATCGCCTTGGATATGTTGTTTGATGATGATGGTATTTATGACTTCAGATTGAAGTATCTAGGAAAAGAGATTTTAAAAACCCCGTTCGGTAAGATTAGATGCCTCGCATTTAGACCTCTGGTTAAGTCTGGTAGGATTTTTAGAGCCGAAGAATCTTTAACGCTTTGGGTGAGCGATGATAAAAATAGAATCCCCGTACGGATTCAAGCAGATCTTCGTTTTGGATCTATTAAGGCTGACTTAGACGGATTTAAAGGACTCAAGAATTCATTCGAAGTGATTGCCAACTAAAGATTGACAGGCAGACGGGAATTTAGCAACTTTGTAAGATGAACTTATCGCAACGGATTACTCCCATTTTTTACTCTCTATTAGCACTTACTATGTTCTCCTGTGGATCAGGCGAAGGAGAGTCTTTTATGGGATCAAGTGCCGTTGAAATGCCCGAACAAATTGAGTTCGGATTCAACATGATCGATTACGAAGTTGAATTAGATACGGTAAGAAGAGGTGATACCTTCGGAAAAATTATGCTCTCTCGTGATGCTGACTATCAAAAGGTCGATCAAGCGGCTCGTATGTCTAGAAAATCGTTCGATCTTAGAAAGATTCAAGTAGGAAAGCCTTACAGAGTTCTAAAAAGCTGCGATAGCCTCGAAAGACCTCAAGTCTTTATCTATGAAAATGACTTTTTGAATTACACCGTAGTTGATCTACGCGAAGAGGTTGAGGTATATGAAGAGAAACATCCGTACGATCTTGTCGAAAAGGAGATTTCAGGAGTAATCGAAGGGTCACTCTATCAGACCTTAGACCGTCAAGGAATCGACCAAAATCTAAGTCAAGAGTTGGCGAATGTTTACGCCTGGAGTATTGATTTTTTTAGACTGTATGAGGGCGACCGTTTTAAAGTGGTCGCTTTAGAAAGAAGGTTGCGTGATGGGACACCGGCAGGTATTAAGTCGATAAAAGCGGCTATGTTCGAGCATCGAGGGGAGCCTTTTTACGCATTTGCCGCCAATGTGAATGAAAAGACCTTGCAAACCGAATATTACGACGAACAGGGAAATAATCTAAGGCGAACTTTTTTAAAGGCTCCTTTGAAGTTTAATGCTTATCGCATATCCTCGCGTTATAACCTCAATCGAAAAATAGCCTTTTATGGCAATCGCACCCGGGCTCATAAGGGTACAGATTACGCTGCTCCTGTAGGTACACCTATTATTGCAACTGCCGATGGTATCGTTATTGAAGCTACCCGAAGAGGTGGAAATGGGATATATGCAAAAATCAAACATAATGGCACCTATAGCACGCAATATCTTCACATGAAAAGGCTAAATGTAAAGAAAGGCCAGCGAGTGCAGCAGGGGGATGTTATCGGATGGATAGGTATGACTGGAAATACTTCTGGCCCTCACGTTTGCTATCGCTTCTGGAAAAACGGTCGACAAGTAGACCCTTTGAAAGAAAAACTACCTGCAGCTGCCCCGATTGATCGTTCTTTAGCTAAAGATTACTTTGAGTATATCAAGACTCCGCTTGAACAGCTCGAGTGTATTGAATATTTGGGAGAAAATGACTTAACTTCACTCGCTCAAAATTCAATTGAAAACGAAAATGCCCTTACCGCACAATAACCCATCTCAGCTTAAAAGCTGGAAGCAATTACAAGAACTTAGTAACGAATTTAAGAAAGCTTCTATCTCAACGTTATTCGAAGCAGATGTTCAGCGCGCGCAATCTATGAGTATCGAATGGGAGGACT
>OBOM01000016.1_pt1 | contig 19482 bp, 19 predicted proteins | sample 1535151 | NCBI WGS metagenome assembly OBOM01 (sample SAMEA3275616, study PRJEB22092) | marine metagenome | biome: marine biome; feature: surface water; material: Seawater | collected 2014-06-21T11:30:00+00 | depth 0 m | reverse complement strand
TTTCCTAAATCGATACGAGGCATCAATCGAACACTGCTGATATTTTGCCATAACAAATGGATGTCAACGTACCACCATCCAGCGTAGTTATTGTCGTTTAAAAAGAATTTATCATTATCGCTCTGGAAATCAATCGCCCCTCGCAGAATAGGGGTCACTGTATTGTCAAAGATGTCTGCACCGTATTGATAAATCGTCGGAGTCGCGCCTTGTGAAGCTTGCGTGCGCCAGAAGATTCCGGTACCACCACCCCACCCATTCACTGTGTCTTGTACAATGTATGCTGTTTGGGTTCCGTCATCACGGGTGGTAAATGTTTGGACATAGTTTAAAGGCAAGGACCCATTTCGTATGGTCGTATTAGAAATTATGCCACCATCATTTATAGTAACATGTTCGGTTGTTGATCCTGTGTTTGCATTATAAATATTAAATCTTATATTGTTCCTTCCTACAAACCGAATGTGACCGTCTTGCCATAAGCCTATATTGTATCCAAAGCCTGATAAATCTGTCCCATTATTAGAAATCGCTTTGAATCCCATATACACATTAGTTGAATGGTTAAAAATTTGACCTGTATCTAATAGTAAACGATCGGGATTCACATCTCCTACCACGCTTAGCGTATTGGAGAAGGGATTGATTGTAAAGGCTGTCGTTTCTGAATCTGTACAAACGTCATTTGTTGATGCATCATAGAATAGCATTGGATAGTCTGTATTATTGCTTCTTGTTAACGGTGTAATGGTCAGACCTGTAATGTTGGCCGTGTCTGTGACGTCTAAATTTTTGACAGTTAATTTATTGTCGAGTGTATTATAAAAAAAGTCGGTATCATTTTGCTCTCTGCATATTTGACCGTTGTCCTTATCGATAATTGCAATGCGGTAATCTTCGTCATTATTACGAGATGTAGGAGTCACAAAAGTCCTCGCAAGGGTTGTGTCGCTAGTAACTGTTAGTGTATCACTAATCTCAACCTCGTTAAGTGTCAACACTGCGGTATTGCCCCTCAAAGTGTAACCGGTTCTCTTGAAAAATTTGCCATTATTTGGATTAAAAAATGCCATTTCAAAGTCTACACCAGTAAAATTCCCTTCGGGTAAAGAACCAATCGACAAGTCACCATTTGATATCGTTAAATCTCCATTAACCAAGGTCACATCGTCTTCAACTGATAGAGTTGCATCCATTGTAACATCATTCGTAAATTGGGCTTTGTTAGTTCTGAAGGTGTTGCTATTTGGATTGTAAGCAAGGTTATTATTTTCATCACCATCGACAACGATTTGATTTTGATTTGTAGTGTCAATCATGGGGATAGGTAGAAAATTGTCTTGGGAAGTTACGTCGATAGGTTGTATTCTCAATTCATCAGCGGTAACGATATTTGCAGTCATAGTACCATCAACAGTCACGTTATTGGTCACGGTGACATTGGTCAAGGTGGTGACGCCCCCGCTGTAGGTCATGTCGGCCGTGCCGGTCAGCTCGCCGCCCGTTGTGTAGAACGCCAGCTGGGTCGGGGTCTTGCCTTCCAATATGAAGGTGCCTTGGACCGTGACGTCCTGAAACGTGATTGCCCCGGTGACCGTCAGCGTGTTGTTCACTGTGACAACTCCGTTAAAGGTCGCTTCACCACCGACCAAAAGGGTGTCATTTATAATGAGGTCGTCAATATTGCTAGGTATCGCAGCACCGCCAGTGGTGGAGCCTATGAGTCCGGTGCCTTGATTGTATACGGTTGGAATTACGGACATTGTTTTTATACTTAATATTTAGAAATAATTATTTAAAATAATTTCCAATATAGATATATATAGAGAATGTCAGATCACGGTTCCGACGTAGAAAAACCTACCAGTCCTATTGAGGACCTCCCCGACCCACCCCCTAAGCAGAAGCGTCAGATGTCCGAGAAGCAGTTGGCCAATCTGGCAAAGGCTCGCGAAAAGGCCCGCATCTCCCTGACCAAAAAAAAGGAACGGACGAAAAAACTGAAGGAGCAGGAGAAGAAGCTGAAGGAGCTCAAACTGAAGGAGAAGGAGGACCGGATCCAGGCCGAGATGAAGGCCCTGCAACTGGAGCCGTCCGCCGAAGAGACCGAGAAGCCGGCACCGGAAAAGAAGGCACCCAAGAAGAAGAAAAAGAAGCAAAAGGTGGTCTACGTCAGCGAGTCGTCCGACAGCAGCAGTTCGGAAGAGGAGGTCGTATACGTCAAGAAGCCACGGCGCAAGGGCAAGCACGCCCCTGCCCCCGCGCCCGCGAAGCCGCCCAGAGCGCCAACGATTGACAACATCCGGCGCCAGGAGACCCGGAATGCCGAGGACGCCGCCGTGCGGCAGAAGTATGACCAGGAGGTTCTGCGGTTGAAGAAGCAGTATTTAATGGAGCAGGTGTTCCCGAACATGTAAAAATTTGTATAAAACGTTTTAAAATAAAAGTATTAGTTAAACATATATCATGTCAAGCACCACCGCACAAACAGTCACAGAAACAGTCACACCATTGAGAACATTACCAGGAAAGAAACACAGCATAGAGACAATGCGTAAAATAGCACGCAAAAATAAAGAACACCGGAAAAGGCAGAAAGCTGCAGAAGCAGAAGTGGAAGATTTGGACGCAAAAGAGCAGGTGCTTCTGGAGCAACTGCGGGTGCTTCAAGAGCAGAAAGCAAAAACAGATGAAAACTAAATTCGTATAAAACATCTTAAAATAATATTATTAATTAAATACATAAAAATGATTTCCGACGCATCCATGGGTAGCCCACTTTTTGTTCCTGATTCCCTCAAGTTCTATGTCAACCGCCTCGCGTTCAGCAAGAACCGCGTGCGCCTCCAGGCGCTTAGCAGCACCACCGCCAAGTCCGGTTCGCAGGTCATTGTTCGACTGCCGAGCAACACGCTTGTCAACCTTGCATCCCTTACCATGACCGGCGCCGTGCGTGCGTACTTCCCCGACACGCCTGCTGCTAACGACGGGTTGGCGCTGCCTACGAACTGGGACTTCGCCTTTATTGAAACCTTGTCGCTCATCGCGAACGGCGGTATCATTACGCAGCCGTTTGTCAACTACAAGCTTCTTGGTTCCATCCTTAACGATATCCACGGCAATGAGCTGATGGACCGGAAACGCTCTGCCCTGCAGGGGTCTTTGCCACAGCCTCTTTATGCCCCGGGCGCCGTCGCCGCAGACCAACAAGGAGGATGGTTCCCTTTTAGCATTAACAACTGGATCAGCGCCACCCAGACCATGGCGCCTTCGTACATGTCCACGAACTTGCTCGGTGACTTGGAACTGCGCCTAACGATGGCTGACGACAGTGTTGTGCAAAGTGGAGATGTGACTGACGGTAGTGCAGCAACCAAGACGCCTGCATGGGAAATGAAAAACATTAATTTCTACATTGAAACCGCCGCTATCGGCAACAACCTCGTGGACCAGGCCGTCGCCGCCAAGCTGGCCGCGGGCGAGCCCATTAACGTTCCGTTCGAAAACGTCTTCTCCTTCTCACAGAAAAACAACAGTTCCGGCTTTAACCAGCGCTTCTCGGTGTCTTCCCAGTCCGTGAACAAGATCTTGGTCACCACTCAAGACGATGACGATATTAAGAATTCGGGACAGAAAAAGTTCATTAATGGTATTCCACAGGCGCTGCGTCGTGACTCGTTAGATGCGACAATGGCCCAGTTTTCGGTTAATAACCAGTATTCTCCTAATTACATGATTGATTCCGGCAACGTCGACATGTTCGCTCCCATTACGGGGGCAAATACTCTGAACCAGCAGTTCTCCAATGCCCTCGTCGAGACACGTGCGGCCATGGACATCCCTGATTATGACTACGATTGCGCGGATCAGCTGTGTTCAGTCCCGCAGTTGCCCCTTGAATTTTTCGGCGCTGGTGACTATTTTGATGGCGCAAACGCATTGTTCCGTAAAATGCAGCCGGGTTCGAGACAGTTGTATGCCAACACAGAGGCACAACTTTATTATCTTACTGAACTTGCTTTTGCTAATCAAACTTCCGACGGCGTGTTGGTACGTGTTGAAACGGTTGATGGAAATACCACTGATGATCAATGGGCAGAAACTGGCTGGACAGGTGGGGGCGCACCTAGTGTAGGAGATTTATATTTTGCAACGGATGCCACTGATGACACGGGTATTTCCCAAGTTGAGGTTGTCGCGCTAAACCAAACAAAGAAAAGTACTACTTATTGGGAACCGTACGTCCACAAGTCACCGCTCGCGACCTACCTGAATGACAAGTTCGTCATCGCCACGTCGTTCGACTTTGACGTCGCCGACAAGGACCGCCTGGTCTCCGGTATCAACACGCTCGGCTCCAACGCACAGATGTTTTACAATCAAGTTGGGGATACTAGCACACCCAATACGTCCACGGTCTTTGTGCTCTGTACAAGCATGGTGCAGATCTACGCCGGCGCGACCCTGAAGATTGTCCAGTAAACAATCTCGTAACAACACACCAGCAACAACACTGACAAAGATATAAACAGGACCTCGAGGTGAAGGGGTGGCTTTGTGAGGACGTTGCACACAACCCGCATATTTAATTTATATATGCACAAAAAGACAAGTCACTTTTTGTGTATATAATTTACGTTTTTACAAAAATAAGGAGGGATAAGGCACTTACGCCTCCTCTTTGATTTCTTCCTTCTTGACACGTTCCTTCTTGATACCGCCCATTTCATCGATCAGTGATTGGATGATCGCTTCCGCTTCGCCGGACGCTATATCGATGGGTTCGCCTTCGTTGACGTTCCACCCGAAATTCCATGTAAATCGGTTGCACCCGTCCACATTTTGCTGGAGGCGGCTGTATACGTTCGGCACGACGTTTTCGAAGGACTTCGGACGCTTGCCCGCGCCCATGCCTTTGGCCTGGTTGTCGCCATTGCTCATGTTACCGATTTGGGTCGTGACATCGGTCTGGTCAATCGGGTTGTAGGTGCTTTGATTGGGTTGCTCCCAGTAGGTGTTAAACCGAGGGAAATTGTACGACTCCTCCGCATTGTTGTAGGCCCCCAGCCGGAACTGCGGGTTCAGGTTGACCCGTGGCATCGAGTCCGGGTACTGGGGGATTTGAAACGGGCGATTGGGCGCGCCGCCGGTGGCTGCGTTACCGATGCCGGTTTGAAAGAATGGTTGTGGTTCGGGGATCATCGGAATATTCATCTTTTGTATATGTTAATTACAACATTTTATTTTTGTACGTTTTTTATCTAGTTAAGGGCCGCGTCGGCGACCGTGATCCCTGCCAGCGCCGCCTGTCCGTACGGGTGGGCACTTAATGCTTTGGTCGCGGCCCCGCCCGTGAGCTTGTCCACGCGACCCAATATGGTCTTGGCCGTGCCGGCAGTCTTACCGAGCCAGCGCTTGCCGCGCCTCGTGGCCTTTATTTGTTGTTTAACGACTCCGCGTCCGAATTTTTTAACTCTTTTGAGGAATCCCATGATATATCATTATTAAAAGGTTTTTTTTCTAAGGTGTTTTTATCGTTTTTTGACTTGTTCAAGAACTTTAATCTGGTCAATTCGAGCATTTCTTCCATGACCTTGAGCAGTTTGCCTTCCACCTTTGGACGGATGATTTCGATCTTTACGGTAAACGACCAGTTCTTTCGTGGCTCAATCTGGGTGAACCGCTCGTTCAACAGCCTCATGTTCAAATTGTCTAGATATTTATTACTAATGATCGTGCTAAAGTTACTGTTGAGGTCAAAAAAATACAGCGTGCTGTACGGCACCGAGGCGACCGGGATCTTGGCCAGGACATTGGAGGACGTGAAGACATTCGCCACACTGGCGTTGCCGTAGTTGCTGCACTCGTTCGTGACGGTCACGTAGAGGTTTTCCGCCCCGGGGGACATGGTGATGGGGACGGTCGAGGTGACGGTCCGCCCGCCGCCCGCAATGTCGAACGTGACAGTCGAACCAATCGGAAAGCCCATGATCTCGTTGCTCGATTCCTGAATGCTAGTACCGGTTTCTGTGACCCCCGCGTTTGGGTCGAACACAAACTGAACGTCGACGATGCTGTTCCCGCCTTTCGGGCTCGCGAGATAGGTGAGTGTGTTTTGGTTGGCGTTGAAGGTCACCACGTACGAAAACTGGCTGTTCTGGTTGAGCTTGTTGGTGATCTCCAACAGAAAGGTGTTGAGGTTGTAATTACCGATTTCGATTTCGACGACACGGGCCACACGCTGGGTGTCGCTTTCCTCGATCAAGACGAATTTATTATTGAACGCCTCCGTCTGGTAAAATGTGTAATTGATGGCCGCCTCCTGCAGCGTCAGTCTGATTTGCTCGCCTGCCTGAGGCATCAAGCCAATCAAGTTATTCGGGAACGTAAACTGGGGCGCCCCGATGGTCCCGCCGGAACGGTACCGGGTGTCAAGGTAGAAGAGGATCGATTTGACGGTCTCGTAGATCATGCTTATTTAACATAGACTAGATATTTTTAATTGTAGGTATTTCGGGGTTTGTAGATGACCAGGGTAAAAGCAAAGTTTGCAATTGGTACTTGATCCCCTACAGTTGGTGCGTCCTTCCAAAAGAAAGGCGTGCCTGCTGTATTTAACAATTGAACACGCAATCGCCCATTGCTAATAGCCAAAGGATTGTTGGTCATTTCGTAGAGGATACCGTCTTTATTCAATGAATAATCACCCATTACACGAGGGATCATCGGGTGTAATGCGCCTTCCTTTGGCAGATATTCTGTTCTTAAGGGAAGACGTGCAAAGATACGACTATTTGATCCTTCATTCGTAGCGGCATAAGTGCTGTAATCGATATCGGCAGGTAGATTGTACGATCTTAACAACAAATATTGCTGCGCAGCCCAAAATTCGATATGGTCTACTTCTTGGTCATGAAAGTTTGTCAGTGAATCCGAGCCTAATTCTCTGTCAAGCACAAAATTCTCAATACCAATAAATACTTTCCCCGTCAGTTCGCTTTGGGCAATGTCAACCGGTATGTCAATGTGAGATGATCCTGCGTATGAATCTGTTTTCGACACAAATATTCGGTAGATGGTCCCGTTGTTCCACTCTTCTTTTTTACACGTGCACTTTGATCCGCAGGTCATTTTATATTACAATTAAACATTTTATTTTTCTATACTTTTCACCTCTTCTGTGACCTCCCGAATGTCCCAGTCCTCCTTTCTAAGCCCGTGTTCTGCTACGTCTGCGGTCTTGGCCCGGGCCTCGTACTCCTTGCCGTCGGCGGTCGTTTTCCGGAATACCAGCTCGTCGGACGGTTCGAACTGCTTGCCGAAGTCCAGACCGTACTTGTTGTATTTTTCCCGCACCTCCGGATCTTTGGCAATGTCTTCGTATTCACCCTTTTGGTGGATTTCAACCGTATCGGGTACGACCTGACCGTCTTTGTAATCCTCGGTATCACGGTCCCATTTCAGGTTGCCGTACTTTTTCTTTTGTTTTTGGGTCAGTTCCTGTCCGTTCTTGACGCGGGCCTCCACCTCGCAGTATTCCTTGTAGTTCGGGTACTGAATGGCGAAATCGATGATACACTCAATCAGCCAGTCGGGCTTGTCTTCGAGGTTTTTTTCGTGGGCCTTGTAATACTCGATGGCCTCTTGTTTGTCAGCAAAGTAGTCTCCCTTACGTTCCGGCATTATATAGTATTGTAAACATTTTATTTTAAATCATCTGTTTTTGGGACGTCCGATTTTTCGGCCTCGCCGTTCCGGATGTCCAGTCGCTCGTTGAAATTTTTACGGAAGCCCTTCGGTTCGCGGCTGTCTATATAGAGGAAATCGTACGGCTTGTTCTTGGTGGCGTACTCGAACAGCTTAAGGAACTCTTCCGGCGTGTACTGGTTGTTACAGGTCTCGGCAAACTCCTTGATCATCTTGTCCGACTTGCACGGGAACAGCATCATGACGCTGGAATTCAGCCGGATGCTCCGCGGGCACAGCTTGTAGGCCTGGACCAGGTTGAAAACGGACATTTTCAGGTGCCGATTTTTCATTTGCAGGTTGATCAGTTCGCCGAGTGCGTTCGTATAGATCGGTGTGGAGGCCATGTCGTCGATGATTAACATGGCCGTCGGGACAATCTGGGTCGGGAAGTAGGCGTCGTCGTTCGGCTCGCAAAAGTCGTACCGCAGCAACGTGTCGAGGTCCTTGAACTTCCACAGCATGTCGTCCCCGGCCGCGATCCGGACGCGGTGGCGCCGCAGGAACTGCATGAACCGGGCGTAGATGTCCTTGTACTTCTTCCACTCTTCGTATTCGATGAGGCACTTCCGTTGGCGCTCGATGATGTCGCCAATGAGGCCGCGGTGGTAGCACGAGTGCTCTTCGTCAAATTCAATGTTGAGCTGGTCGTACTTTTTCTCGGCCCGTTGCTGGCGCTCCTCGTCGTAGCAGCCGGTGGGCGAAATGAGGACGTAGCGGTTGTAATACGGCTTGAGGCGCTTGATGAGGTTTAAGGTGGCGTTGGTCTTGCCCGATCCGGACGACCCGACGCTCAAAAGTGAAAAAAACCCTTGCGGGAGGTGTTTCGGGACGTTCATTTTGTAGTCGTCCACGACCTTGATTTCCGGGTTGTCCATGTTGGGGATTTGCTCCAGTTTGACGACGTTCATGTGATCGGTCATTATGTCTGTAGTTAAGATTATAATTTGTATGTGTTTATTTGTCAAAAACGACATTAATAAAAAATCTATTGTCATGGTATACAATGGCCTCCACAAAGGACAAGAAAAAGAAACGACGCCGCCGCCGCCGCGTCCGCGCACCCCCACAAGAGAACGTTCGCGCATCAAATCTCGCACGAGCCACGCCGACCAATATTTTGTTGGAACAGCAGGCCCTAGGCAGGCTTATAAAAAATGTTTCTACGGCAGGTCTCGATTACAGCCAGCCCGTTTATGACGAATATGTTCGAAATATTCACCAACGCAGTATTGCACAGAGGTACAACCGGCCAGACGTGAATGAAATATTGGGTGTCCGAGCGCGTCAGCTTGTTAGAAACCTCGTACGACCACACGGACACGCGCCCGCCCGCGAGCGCTCGCAGAGGGTGGGTAGGGAACAATCAGACTTAAGTGAATTGTCCGAGGGAGAAGGACCTGTGAGAGATAGAAACGTTTTCGAGCGGGTTGATGACCAATTTAGGGAGGCAAGAGAAAGAGGTGAAATAGAGTCCATAGATGCGTCACCCATCAGACAACAACGCGATATAGAGTTACAAGAAGATCTGGGCCAAGTTGCCGATCGCGCCGTTCAGGGATTAGAAGGCATTGATCAACAATTAGCTGTGCTTCAAGGTGACGTAGGTGGAATGGAAGCAAATTTAACTATTCCAGAAGTGTCCGCAATATCAGGACCCCCGCAACCACAGTCATTTGGTGAAATAGCACCTGGAGATGATTTGGCATCCATATTGGAAGCCGAAGAGTCGGCATATGGATATCTCACTCCTGAAGCACAGATACGGCGACCCGACCCTGAAGAATATAATTACAACGGGGAGAAATTTTTATACGACCCCAACGACGAAGCAAAGTCTGACGACACACCAATACCTAGCGAATACGATTACGAGGCCGAATACGACACCGATACAGAAGATCAACTTCTATATAGCTACAACAGTAACGACACCAATACGAAACAGGACACAGACGGTACAATATCGCCCTCATTCTTAGACCAGATTCAAGAGCAAATAGGAGGAGAAATTAGACCGCCGTTACAATACGATACAACGGAAACAATTCGTCGTCCTCGAATCGCGGCAGAGGTAGATCCGTCCAATATCATACCTACACCTGAAAATCAAATTCGTACCCGCCGTCAAATTACGAGTACACCTGCCCTGGATCTAGCTGATATGTTAGGGATCGGTAGTGGAGATGGGGGGCGAACAGCCAATCGTGCACAAGTTGAAGAATTAATGCGAGAGATGTAATAATGCCGCGCTTTGAAGACATCATCATCTATTCGCCCAAAATCTACCATCCGGAGAACGAAGGCCTGTCCTTGTTCGTCGAACGACACCGTTTAAACAAGATCATCCTGGATTTGGAACGGCACCAACCGTCCTTTGACGCGCTCTTACACAAATTTTTCGAATTGGTCCGCGACGTTCTGGCCCGCATGACGGTGCCGGAACAGCAGGCCGAGAGCGAGGCCTTTTTTGTCTACCTAATCAGCGACCCGCGCCGCGACATTGGCGCCTACCTGCAGCCGTTGCTGGACTATTTCCACATCTTGGGCTTCCTTAAATTCAAAAAACACATTTACAACGACAACAAGCAGAACGTCGTGCGGTACCGGGTCATCTTTAAGAACAAGCAGGGCAAGGTCATCAAGATCCGGCGGTACGCGTCGTTGGCCCAATTGAGCGACGACATTGGCAAGAAGATGACGTCGTTACATTACCAGCTCTTTAAAGTCAAAAATGACGGAGAATAAATATATAGATACACGTATAATGGATTTCAGTCAATTAGGAACCTATACCTTGGAGTCGGCCGGCACCCTCGTCCTGGTGGTGCTAGCGTACAAAATCTACAAGCTTCGGGTCGCCAGCGAGTCGGACTGCTGCGGGCACGCCTTTCGGTTCAAAACCAGCAGCCGCGGAGACAGCTCCACGGACCTCGAGCTAAGCAGTGTCACAATCGACAAGAAATAATTTGTCACGTATAGAATATGACGTCTCTCCTTAGCATCACCAAGTCCACAGCCAAGGGCAAAAAATACACCGCCAAATTCGAACTGAAGGACGGCAAGACCAAAACGACCCATTTCGGCGCCACCGGGTACTCGGATTACACCATCCACAAGGACCCTGCACGTAAGCGGTCCTACATTGCGCGGCACTCGGGCGAGGACTGGTCGGATCCGACCAAGGCAGGTACCTTGAGCCGCTACATTTTGTGGGAAGACACGAGCCTGAAATCCGCGATAAAAAAGTTTAAAAAACGTTTCAAATTATAATCTTCTAAATAAGCATATATCATGGCAATCAAAAGTTCCGGAATCAAGGTCGGACGCTATCGCATCGGCAAGGGCATCGCAGGCAGTGCAAAAAAAACGGGCGCACGTGCTCGCAAAAAGTACGCATCGGTGGCCAGTAGTCAGAAGAAGACGGGGGCGGGTCTTCGCAGAAAGTACGCATCGGTGGCCAGTCATCAGAAGAAGACGGGGGCGGGTATTCGCAAAAAGTACGCATCGGTGGCCAGTAGGCAGAAGGCGTTGGGGGCACGGGCCCGGGCCGGGTACGCAGCGGCATCAGGGTATAAGAAAAAATAAAAAAATGTACAGAATAATATGTTTTATATAGTCATATACAATGGGAATTTCTCGCATACCACCAAAAAGACGCGGACCTCCGAGGCGAAGCAAAGGCCTGCCGACAAGTCGCAGACACGCATACAACCGCCCAAAACCACCTAAAATAGGACCGAAGAAATACAAGAAAAAATAAGACAACTCATCATTTGACTCCTTGCTCCGGCAAATTATCATTTGACTCCTTGCTCCGGCAAATTATCATTTGACTCATTGCTCAGACAATTCATCATTTGACTCCTTGCTCATGTCATATGATATGATATGATATGATATTATTTTTGGTCCAATCAGAGCCCACCATGAATGGGTGGCCCACCGCTTCCCCGCCCCCCATAACCTGATGGACCCCCCTCGGTCACAACCCAATTTCCTTCCTCTCCCAGACCCCTCGCGCCCCCGCCCGATTGTATCCATGGCATCCTCCCCCCTTGTCTTCACCAGCAGCAGCGACGACGAGGACCTCACCCAGAGTGTCCTCACGCGGGCCGTCAAAAAGCCTGTCGTCAACCCTGTCACGGTGGCCGTCAAATCGGAGGAGGACGGCTACTTGTCACCGGACCCACCCTCCGAGGTGGTGGACATCGCCACACTGGAGACCACCACCAAGACAACCTTGACCATCGACGAGTCACCGCCACCGTCACCGGCCAAGACCGCCACCGCCATGTCAAAGGTCGTCGCGGCACGCGAGCGTCTGTTGCGACTGCAGCAGGCGACCCGCCAACCCCAACTGTGCGAGAGGAAGGCGACCGGGCAATACAACAAGGACCTCCAGCTCCTGCAGACCTATCCGTCCCAGAAGGCAGCCGCCGAGGCCATCGGGATGGCACCGGAGAACCTGAGCCGCCGCATGAAGAGATGGTCCAAGCACACCGGCCCGTGGACCCCCGAGGCGTTTGACGACATCTACCCATATCGGCTCGCGGACGGCACCAAGGTCATCTATCGCAGCATCCCGGCCGAGCACCTGACCAGCGCGTCCATCGCGCCACCCCAACCGAAACCGGCCCCGCCCAAGAAGCTGAAGAAGAAGCGCAAGAAGAAGGCCAAACTGACCAAGTCCGAAGACGAACCGTTCGAGGAACCGGCCACCCAGGACTTAGACCGCGAACTGAGCGAGGGCGAGGTCACACCCAGGGCCCTGTCCGACCGCAAGACCCGACCGCCACAGGCCTTCATACCAGGGACCCCGGACGAGTTCGCGACCAAGAAGCGGCGGCGCCTGGCCAATAAGGGGATGCTCTATTATGAGCCGACGGCCCAAAGCGAGAACACCTGCCACGGTCATCGCAAGCGCCTGAAGGACCACCTGACCCTCGTCCATGTGGAGTGCAAGTGCAAGACCATCAGCGACAACTGGAAAGGTAGGGCCCACTGTCTCCATTGTCTGATTGAATACCAGGTCAAAGGTGAACTGGACTGCCTGCGCTGCTTCCACTGCCGGGCCCCAATCAGATGCCTGCATACCAACCTGACTGATGACCAATGCAATGAGTACCTTGAATAAAAAAAAACAAAAAATTTGATTGGACAGTTAGTTTTACTTACATTAATTCTAAGAAAACACGAATGATGATCAATTTATGACCTATTCAAAAATTCAAAAAAAGGCGGTCTTTTTTTGAGTTTTTTATATGTAAAAGCGCGCGAAGACATTAGTGGCACTAAATCACTTTTCATTTTACGTACACACAAGAAGACCATGGAGTCCGTCTGTGAAGCGATCCCGCCAAGTCCAATGTGGAGTGACCTATCCCTTGACCTGGACAACGAATGCGATGTTGAGCGGTACAAAGTTATCATGACTGTGACTGAACTCTATTACGTACTGATGGGTGTCATGATTTCCCTTACTTGCTTTATCTGCACCGACGACGGCTTTGACATCAGCGACTCAGATGGGTACCTGTGCAGGTTTTTGTCCATACTAAATGCCATGCGAAGCTGGCTCAAAGGCAAGGGGGACCTACACGATTTTAAGTTCCAAAATTACAAACTGAAGCGAATGATACGAAGGCACAGGGCCCGATGCAACTGCGAAGTTATTCACAAGCAGACAGGCAAGTGCAGTTCCAATCTTCTTATGTCAACGTTGTTGCATGCCCACAGGGACACGATTGACGACTACGAGTTCCTCATGACACACCTGGCGAATCAACGCAACGAGGAGTACATGTACTGGCGCGATCGGCGGGAGACCAGTGCCCGCAATGCCTACATGGGCAGACTCAAACGATACGACAAGGTCTTCAAATATAATCTCAAAACCCGTCGCAACTTCCAGGACTTATGGAACTGTGGATCCGATACGGAATACAATGACGAGTCAGACGGTGCTTATTGATCTGTGTTGCTTTGCACGTTATACACTGAGTAGAGAGTACCCAAGCTGGTACCCCGTTGCTGGCTCAGTTCTTCCAGCTCCGAAAACCGTTTGTTGTTCAGGAGATGCTTGACGAGGATCTTGGCGATCCGCCCCTCGCCGTAGTTGTTGATGCTGTGCTTAGACGCCAGCACGTTCATGTAGTTAATGGTCGGCTTCCCGCCATTATTCATTTTAAATACGTAATCTCCGTTTTTCATATTCATACCCTTGAGTTCTTCAAACAAGCGGTTGTCCCGTATGACGATCGTCTTGGGGCCGTAGGTGCCGGCGGTCTTGTAGTCTGTAATGTAGAGGGTGACCCGGTTGCTTTTCTGTTTGGGGCTGAAGGACACCAGGTTCTCGTTCTTGGTGGCCTTGGTGAGGGACGGGCGGTACCGTACGTTGATGTCCCGGTTGCGCAGGCCGTGCTTGACATACATGTAGTTCATAAAGTAGTCGCGCCCGTGCATGTTGTCCAGCGCGGTCAGGAGCTCGTCGTACGTGACCAGCGCGTCATTGTTCTTCTTGGACTGTTCCTTCCGGTGCTGCCGGATGTCCACCTTGATGTCCTCGCGGAGCTGCTCCAGTTCTGTTACCGGTAAATTGTGGAACTTCCGGAGGCGCAGCAACGCGAACGCCTTATTGGACCGCGTGTTCGGGTTCGAGACGGCCTGAAGGTACTTGACAAGTTCTGGCTCGTCACAGTCAAACTGCACGTGATTGGTCATTTGCCGGAGCTTGGACGCGTACTCGCGCTTGGTGGTGTCGGAGACTCCCTCCAAATTTTTCAAAAAGTCGTCAATCAAATTCTGGTTTGTCATGATTTTATTATGTAAATGTGAAGAATCTTTATGTGGTTAAAAGGGCCGGGGCGTCATTGTGACACATAAACGGGGGACTCATTTCTTTACTGCCACTTGAAGACAAACCTCGTGACAAATATATCTAGTCATTATCAAAGACAACCATGCCCATCAAGACATTCACCGAACACGTGGACGCGGCCAAATGTGCTCAGGTCCTTCAATTGAACAAGCCGGAAATCCGCAAAATCTTCTTTGAGCACAACAGCGACAAGAACTGGGAGACGTACTGGAATCGCTTCTCCAAATACCTTCAGTTGTGCATCAAAAAACAAGGCGTGGTGAAACACACCTACCACTACGCCAATGGTGCGACCAGCGGACGGTGGTACGTGGAGAAGTGCGGTCTCCAGTACCTGCAAGGCAAGCTGCGACGTTTTGTCGCGGGCGAGCTGTACTACGACATTGACCTCATCAACTGTCACCCGCGGATTTTTCTGCACCTGTGCAATGTTCACGGTGTTCAGTTTTCTCGACTCGAGGAGTACGTGGAGGACCGCCAGAAGATCATGCACGAAAACAACCTGACCAAGATGGACGTCCACGTGGCCATGAACACGGACAAAAACAAAAAGCGTCACAACAACGAATGGTACAACTGCTTCATATTCGAGCTCGAGCAAGCGCGTGAACGGCTGCTGCCTAAACTGGACTCCACGAAGGTGTCACCGGAGAGCAACCACAAGAACCCGGTGTCCAGCCAAATCTCCAAACACCTGCAGGTGGTCGAGGAGGAGATCATCGCCGTGGCGATCGAGTACTTTGGCGATGACGCAGAGGTGCCCATGTTTGACGGCATCATGGTCAACAAGAACTTCTGCGAGGAAGCGTGCATCGGCGAGCACATCCAGAACCTCAACTCCTTACTGGAAGAGAGGTACAACGGGTTGGCGGAGTTTACGCGGAAATCGATGGACAGCGACATTGACCTGAATGACCTGACGACATCCAACGTTCCTGAGGAATACGAGGTGGTGAAACAAAGGTTCGAAGAAAAGTTTTTTCACACACTCCAACCGTATACGTTTTGGATGCAATACACGGACGCGGAAGGTCTTGTCAAGTACACCCAACTCAACACGGTGGACTTCAAAACGGCCTGCCGGGAATACCGCATCATTGACTACCGCCCAAGCGGCACACTGATCATGCCCCCGCCAAGCATATACGACAAGTGGATTGAGGATCAGAACCGGCGCAAGTACCAGTGCGTGGACTTCATCCCGTATGGACACCACGACGCCTGCCCGCCCACTGTGTACAACACCTTTGACGGCTTCCGGATCAATATTGTCAAGGCACCCAACGAAGGGTCGTCCTCGGAGGTCTCGATCCAAAACTTTCACCGGTTGATTTGGAACCTTTGCAACGAGGAGGTGGACACGGCTGACTACTTGATGAAATACATCGCGCACATGTTCCAGTATCCGGACCGGATGACCGAGAAAATCATCGTGTTGCGCTCGTGGACCGGGTGCGGCAAGGACACGCTCCATCGCATCCTGACCGAATTGATGGGTGACAAGTACGTGGGCATCACAGGGGACCCCGACCAGCTGTTCGGAAACTTCAACGAGATATGCGACAGCAAGATCTGCATTTTCCTGAACGAACTGGAGGGCAAGGACGGGATTGCCTACCAGGAAAAGATGAAGCACTACGCATCCGCCAAGAAGGTGCGCATCAACGCCAAATACAACAAGCCCATGGAGCAGAACAACTACGCGCGCCTGTTCATCAACTCCAACCAGGACGGGTGCGTGAACCTCCAGGTGCACGACCGCCGCTTCGTCATCATCAACAGCGGGTTCAAGCTGGTGCAGAATACAAGCAACAAGCAACAGAGCCGGGCCCTGCGTAAGTTTTGGGACCGCATGTACAACGACATGAAAGACTACCACTGGATGCGGGCCGTCTACGAGCACCTCATGAGCCTGGACCTGTCCAACTGGTCGCCCAAGCAAACACCCCAGAGCAAACACCACGACCTCTTGCGAGAACGTAACATCAACCCGTTGCATGACTACCTCCGGTACATCATTGACAAGGGTGACTACAGTCAGTACCTCGAAAAAAACATCAACGGCAAAACGGTGCACATGACCAAATGGAAGCCATGGTTCACGGACTATCTCCGGTGGGTGGAACGTAACACAGACATCGAATACACCATCAAGGCGAACGCCACGAAGGTGAAGCTGGCCACCATGAACAAGGCCTGGGAACCTCCCAGGAAGTGTCGGGTCAACGGGATCATGACCTTTATGGTGACCTTTGACTTTACCGCCATGAAGGAGTTCTTGGACAACTACGTATACAAGGACGGGGACAAACCGGAAGACGTGCTTGACTTGGGTGAGGACTGCTCACAACCCAAGGCTCATGACAGCTCTTTTGGTGATGAACTTTTTGATGAATGATGAACTTTTTTAAGGAAAAAAAAAAGATTTATCGGAGACGTTTTTTTAAAACGCCTATTTTAAAAAACACCGTCGTACAGAGAATATAAATTGACGAAAAAAGGTCATCTTTTCAGCAAAAAGTCATCACCCTAGACGCTATCGTACCCACGGTCCTCTTCGTATTCCATATCTAAGTCCATAGTCTCGGGCGGCATTCTATGACGCACCTCTACCTCTATTGGGCAAAAGGTGCATTTGTATTGATTTATGTAGGTCACTAGTATCTCGCGCTCTCGACTCCGACACAGTATGTCTTTGTGTTCGCGTAGCCAGTACAAGGGACGCGCGCAGTGTGGACAGTCCATTGTATAAGTATGCAGAGAGATATATTTTTAATTAATTATAACCAGTATCTACTCTTGATCGCTCTCACCCTCGCCGGAGGTCACGTCGAACATCACACGCACCAGCGGCTTCATATCCGACATGTTGCCGCGGAACAGGGTCTTGATCTGGATGTTGCTGATCTCGGGGGAGGTCCACTTACCCACCTTCCCTGGGCGTTTCATCGGGGTCTGTTGCTTGCGCTTGTTCCGCTTTTTCTCGGTGATGGACAGCTGGTTCAGCTCGGTGGTCGGGCTGAACTTGACGGTCTTGAAGCCCGGCTTGTCCTGGCTGTCGGTCCTGGTCAGGATGCAGTTGTCACGGACCAACGGGACCTTGGTCGGAGTCACCCTGCCGCTCATGTCAACCGGGTCGACGGATGACTTGGGTGACTTGGGCGACTTGGGTTCGGTCTTGGCGGAGACGGAGACGGATGATGACATGGTGTGTGCTTGCTGTGATGGACACGGAAAATGGGATTGTGAGTGTGAGGTCGGGCTGTGGATCGACTGAGGCGCGCCCATCCATTCATGGCACCACCCATTTATGGCCAATCAGATGGAGCGACAAATTTATTTTCAGCCAATGGAACCGAGCGACATTTCTGTTGTCTAAAAGATCCATATCATAATTGTTAAAATTGGACCAATGACAGCCATTGTCTAAACCACAAGATATGCAATATTGCAGTATCTTCCATTGTCTAAAAGATCCAAAGATCTCCCCCCTGCCATAACCCCGACCCCCCTCCTCAGTCACAACTCAATTTTCTCCCTCCACCAGACCCCGTCACCCTCCCCGATTGTCACCATGTCATCCATCGCCTCCGACCGCACCGAGGACCTCCCTGATTACCTCCGATATGAGGATGCCTTTGCCAACCGACTCGACCACCCTGACTGCCTATTTGGCAAAGCCAGGATCGACCCTGCCGGCCCTATTGCCAGCGGCGTCTCCCTCAGCATCCCCGAGGACTTCAAGCTCCCGACACCAGGCGCCTGCCCTAGGGACTGGCACCGCAACCTGGCCTATCTCCGCGCCGAGCATCTGCGCTATGCGGGCAACCTGACCTCTCACCAGCCTCTTAAGGAGCGGGAAGCCAAAGACATGATCCAGAGGGTCCGGTCCCGCTACTGCCTATTGCTGGAATGGATGATCCAACAGGACTTCAGAGACGCCTCGGCATCGGCCCTCATCATCGCACTGGGCAGCAGCCTCCAGAAGCCACTTCGGTTCGGCCGGCACCGCCACCAGACACTGCCAGTGGAAATCAACAAGTCCATCGCGTCCTATTTCCTGCCTCCCATCAGTCAATATGGCCGCGTCTCCGACTTGACCGCTTGGCTTGACTACTACACCTACACCCTCGGATATAGCTGGGTCGACACAAGACTCATCACAACCCTATTGTGTGAAGACACAGCCCGGCGACAGATGCGGCGAGACAACAGGCTCATCATATATACCAAGTCCGGCGGCGCTCATCTTATCAGCCAGTCGGACGCATATGACTGGCGACCCAGCAGCGAGGACGACCTATTGGCTTTGCCTTGGGGCTTCCAGGACAACAGCTCGCCTACCGAGCTTTGCGACTGCGGCGAGTGTTACTCTTGTATAGCTGACATGTTACCCGAACTAGCCCCAAAGGCGACCTTAGCATTAGTAAATGATATATAAATCCATAAAATTAAGTCAAATTTTTTTTAGTATATAAGTTTATATGGCACAAACACGCAGAGCGCGCAGAACAACCTGTTCAGCATACGGTAAAGCACTAAGACGGGGTAGGCCAAAGGCCAAACGACGCACACGGGGACAAGGCAAGGCCATAAGTAGTGGGGGCCGGGGACTTGTAAGCTGCCGGCGGGACCGGCGGCGGTAGATAAAGAGTAAGAGGGCGCAGATATTATACGTAAAATAGACATCACCAGACTTAATAAACTTTAAATTTTGCATGTACGTAAGGCTTTTACGTAGCGACGTCTACGTAGGAGGGGGAGCACCCCCTTACGTACATGCAAAATTTAAATTTTGCATGGTCGATTCCAGCATTGATTGCCCAACGCAATTCGTACGGAATTTCTGCCTCGGC
>OBOM01000014.1_pt1 | contig 20429 bp, 25 predicted proteins | sample 1535151 | NCBI WGS metagenome assembly OBOM01 (sample SAMEA3275616, study PRJEB22092) | marine metagenome | biome: marine biome; feature: surface water; material: Seawater | collected 2014-06-21T11:30:00+00 | depth 0 m | reverse complement strand
CACCACCTATGGCGTTGCGGGGTTTGTTCAGGATGCGGCCCTCTTCGCCTTGTCCCAAGGAGAGGTCTTTGAAGATGAAATCGCCGCCCCATTTAAACGACGGCGCGAAATTGCCCTGAATATTTTGCAAGGGTTTCCAAATATTCCGATAATTGCGCCGTGTGGTGGTATGTATCTGATGTTAGATATCCGCAAAACTGGGTTAAGCGGGATTGAATTTGCAAATCGGTTGCTGGATGAACGATCCATTGCCGTGATGCCTGGGGAAAGTTTCGGTGACTCTGCGGCAGGTCATATTCGTGTGGCAATGACAATTGCAGATGGTCGTTTTGGCGATGCCCTGCGCGGTCTATGCGAATTTGGCGAAAGTCTGATGCATGGCTGACCCCATATCCTCAATCCGCAATTTGGGCCCTGCGGTTGAAGAAAGCTTTGCCCGCGCTGGGATTACCAGTGCTGAGGAATTGCGTGAAATGGGCGCGGATGCTGGGTATCTACGTCTGTTGCAATCAGGGTCGCGGCCTCATTTCATTGCTTATTATGCCTTGGTCATGGGGTTGCAGGGGCGATCATGGAATGATTTGGATGACACTGAAAAGGCTGACTTGCGTGGGCGATTTGACGCGCTAAAGGTGCAAGTCACCACGCCCTCGGCCCCGGCAGGGATCGAGGCGGTTTTGGATAAAATTGGCGTTGGAACACGTCGCGAGAAATATGTTTAGGCGCGGCGTTTTTGCACGGCGAGCCATATCAAAGCCCCGCCCGCAAGTGTTAAAAACGGAATCATCGCAATATTCACGGCGGTCCATCCTTCCACAGGGGAGCCACCAGAACAATTCATCAATCCGCCAGATGACAGCGACGCAACCGTCACACCGCCAAAGACGAAAAAGTCATTCATGCCCTGAACAATGCCTTTTTCTTCGGGATTATGGGCTGATGCCAGCATCGTTGTGGCTCCAATAAAGCCAAAGTTCCAACCCACACCCAATAGGATCAAGGCAAGGAAAAAGTTTTCAACATTGACCCCTTGCAGCGCCACAGCGCCCGCGCAGCCCAATATAAACAAGCCCGCTGCAACAATCTTGGCGGTACCAAAGCGCGCGATCAGGTGGCCTGTGAAAAACGATGGAACAAACATTGCCAATACGTGCGCGGACACAACATCAGCGGCCGTGTTTTGTTCAAACCCACATCCGACAACGGCCAGTGGTGTTGAGGTCATGACAAGGTTCATCAAAGCGTAAGAAACCATCGCACAGATCATTGCGACTGCTACAGTGGGTGTTTTCATAATTTCCCAACGGCTGCGACCAACAGGTGCATCTGCGCGGCGAGGTTCAGGCTTTGGGATGTCTAGGGCCAAAAACAGGAGTGACCCAAACACGTTGATGGCAATCATCGCCAGATACGTGCCCATAAACGGTACAACCATCGACTGAGCGGTCACTTTAACCAATTGCGGCCCGATCAATGCGGATGCAAGTCCCCCTGCCATGACATAAGATATCGCTTTAGGGCGGAACGCTTCGCTTGCAGTGTCAGCTGCTGCAAAACGATAAAATCCTTGTGCAGACATGTATATTCCCGTCAAAAACGACCCCAACAAGAATACCTCAAACGAATGCAGATAAAGTCCATAGGCACCAACCGCGCCACCCATCGCGCCGCCAAAGGCACCTACGAAAAATCCAACGCGTCGGCCATAACGCTGCATTATCATCGAGAGCGGGTTGGCCGCAAACATCGAACCCAAAACAATCAATGAAATTGGCAAGGTCGCATAGCATGGGTTCGGTGCAAGCGTCTGTCCTGCTAATCCCCCAATTGTAAAGATCATAGGCATCTGAGATCCAAGGATCGCCTGCGCCAAAACCAAAACTGTTACGTTAAATTTCGCGCGTTTATGTGCGCCAGCATCCGTGCTAAAATCAGTATGTGTCATACGCATCCCATAGGAGCCCGACCGCATCCCTGCAAGCAAAAAGTGCGAAACCTTCGTCACGTCACATGTAACATTGCGCATTCACCCAAAATGCGTAGTCTGAGCTTATGCAAAGTGCCACAAAAATTTTGGTTCTATCTGGTACCCGAGAAGGGGTGGAAGTGATCCAACGTTTACAGGAAAAACAAGTGGACGTAATCGCCTCTGTCGCGGTTGATGCACGCACGCACGTTGCGTTCACAGCCCCCGTTCATTTTGGTGGGTTTGCCACACAGACAGATTTCGCGGACTTCCTTAGCAAAAATGAAATCACGCATGTGTTGGATGCAAGTCATCCAAACGATACAAAGATATCAGTTCAAACCCAAAAGTGGTGCCGCGCAGTTGAAGTGAAATTTTTGAACATCACACGATCTGGATGGCATGCGAAGGCAGGGGATAGGTGGCACACTGTGGCCCGTGAAGCGGATGTGGTACATGTAATCACAGACCCCTCGCGGGTGTTTTTGGCGACAGGGCGCATGCGATTGTCCGAATTTTCGAACTTGGATCACTGTTATTTATATTGTCGTCAGATTGATGTTGCCCCTGATGCCTTTCCCTTTTTAAATGGGGAATATGTGTTGTGTCATCCCCCCTTTAGTGTCGAGGATGAGATGGCGCTTTTTGAACGTTTGAAAATAGATTGGCTGGTTTTGCGCAATGCGGGTGGGGAACGCAGTATGTCAAAATTAATCGCAGCGCGCCATTTGGGCTTGCCCGTCGCCATGATTGATCGCCCAGCTGCGGTTTCGCCCAGCGTTGAAACCGTTGATCAAGCCTTGGAATGGTTAAAGGCATGTTGAACGAACGTTTGATATTGGGCGACGCCTGTATTGCAGAAGGGGCCGCATGGCTTGCCGCGCATGATCCACGTTTTGTAGATGCCCTATCATCAACAGGCCCTTTGCCCCTGCGTCTGCGCGAGGGGGGATTTCATCAACTGCTCTCTGCCATCGTATCCCAACAGTTGAGTGTTTCAGCGGCCGCCGCAATTTGGGCACGGGTGGAAAAGGCAGGTGTGACAACTCCCACAGCCATTCAGAATTGCAATGATGAGGATCTGCGTGCCTTGGGCCTAAGTCGGCAAAAAATTGGATATGCCCGCGCGCTTGCGAATGCGGGGATTGATTTTGAAGCTTTGCACGAGAAACCATTGGATGATGTGATCGCTGAATTGACAACCGTGTCAGGCATTGGTGTGTGGACTGCGGAAATTTACGCGATGTTCAGTTTGCATCGCGCCGATGTCTTTGCCCATGCGGATTTGGCATTACAAGAGGCCGCGCGCCATTTGTTTGATCTGGATAAACGCCCAACACCCAAAGTGATGCGCGAAATGGCCGACCAGTGGCGTCCATGGAGATCGGTTGCAGCGCGTCTGTTATGGGCCTATTACAAGCACATCAATGAACGCGAGGGAGTGCGATGACACGAGTTTTAACCGCAGGACGCAAAGAACCCCAATCTGGTGACACGCGCTCTGCCGTTGTGTTTTTGCACGGCTATGGCGCCAATGGTGCGGATCTGTTGGGATTGGCAGATCCATTGGCGGACCATCTGCCCGATACATTATTTATCGCCCCCGATGCCCCCGAAAACTGTGCCGGCAGCCCGTTTGGCTATCAATGGTTTCCAATCCCATGGATTGATGGATCAAGCGAAGAGGAAAGCAGCCGTGGCATGCATCAGGCGATAGAAGACCTTAACGCCTTTCTTGATGCGCTGATGGTGGATGAGGATTTACTGCCAGAACAGGTGTGCCTGTTCGGATTTTCCCAAGGTACCATGATGTCGCTGCATGTGGCCCCCCGTCGCGAAGATCCCGTGGCAGGGATTGTTGCGTTTTCGGGGCGTTTGTTGGAACCAGAACTGCTGGCGGATGAGGTGCAATCGCGCATGCCCATCCTGTTGGTTCATGGGGATCAGGATGATGTTGTGCCTGTTCAATCCCTGCCGCAGGCGGCAGAGGCGTTACAAAACGCAGGCTTTAGTGATGTCTATGCCCATGTGATGAAGGGTACGGCCCACGGCATCGCGCCAGATGGTCTAAGTGTTGCGCTGGCCTTTATCCGCGATCAATTAGGGTTCTAATCGTCATAGGCCTGTTACATGCGGCTGTTCCTATTCTGACCAAGGTATTGCTAGATCAAGGGGCTTGATCGAATTGGATCACGATATATAGTGGTCACAAAGATATCTAATAAGTGAGTAGTGAACAAACAGGGGACCCCCCAATGGACGGCGAATTTAGGACAGACTTTGTAAGGCAACCAGTTGGATCAAATCATCATCCCGCGCTGGTGTTAAATGCGGATTATAGGCCACTTTCCTATTATCCACTGTCCCTTTGGTCCTGGCAGGATGCGGTCAAGGCGGCCTATATGGATCGGGTCGATATCGTGGCGGAATATGACACCATCGTGCGCAGCCCAACGACCGAAATCCGAATTCCTTCTGTCGTTGTGCTGCGTGATTACGTAAAACCGCAAAAGCGCGTGGCCTTCACGCGCTTTAATTTATTTTTGCGGGACGGGTTTCAATGCCAATATTGCGGGTCCAAGGGGGATTTGACGTTTGATCACGTGGTTCCACGCAAATCTGGGGGTGTGACCAGTTGGGAAAATGTGGTTGCTGCTTGTTCTAAATGTAACCTGAGAAAGGGATCCAAGGCGCTGCGCCATTCGGGCCTATCACTGCGCCAACAACCGCGCCAACCCGGTGCCGAAGAATTGCGTAATCTAGGCCGCCGTTTCCCGCCAAATCACCTGCACGAAAGCTGGATGGATTTCCTATACTGGGATACAGAATTGGAGTCTTAATTTAAGGACTCATATGCGATGACTTTTTGCGCCGCGCTAAATCAAGCGCGGCGCATTTTTGTTAGGGGAGAAGTTTTAGGATGTAGCCCGGCAGGGCAAAAGCCCCTTTGTGAACCGCAGGTGTGTAGTAGTCACAGCTGAGGCCCGCATCCGCATAGCGTTGTTCCAATGTTTCAACTGTGACTTCGCGTGCCGCACCATTTGTGCCCCATCCAAACGCCATTGGACCGCCTGCATAGGTGGGAACTGTTGCCGTGTAACATCCCCAATCCTGAAACAGGGCCTTAAATGCACGCAGGGTATTGGTAAGTTCATCGCCCTGCATAAACGGTACGCCGTTTTGTGTCACAAGGATTCCATTTTCCGTTAGTGCCCGCTGTGCATGGCCGTAAAATGTATCTGTAAACAAGACCTCACCCGGTCCGATGGGATCGGTGCTGTCCACGATAATAACATCGTAGGTTTGCTCTGTTTCACGCATGAAAACCGCGCCATCCTTGATGACCAATTCCAAACGTGTATCATCAAAGGCTCCTTGGGACAGGGTGGGTAGGTATTCTTTGGAAAATTCAATAACGCCTGCATCAATTTCCACCATGGTCACGTGGTTTACGGATGTATGACGCAGAACCTCGCGCGCCATGCCGCCGTCACCGCCGCCGATAATCAGCACGCGTTTGGCCGCGCCATGGGCCAAAATTGGCACATGTGTTAGCATCTCGTGATAGACGAAATTATCACCCTCGGTCGTTTGGACCACATCATCCAGCGTTAGGATGCGCCCAAAGGTTCCGTTTTCGAAAACTTTGATACGCTGATGATCTGTTTCACTATCGTACAGCAAATTATCGACACTTAGCGATTGGGCATAGTGTTTGTGTAGCGGTTCACGCATCCATTTTGTCATGCGGCCACTCCTGCGTCCAAAACCACGCCGTCACCGCGCAACAATTCCTTGACCCGCACATCCATGGTTCCAAATGCACGTGATAGAACACCAACTGCCTTCATCGGTTCGGCATCGCCGCACATGAACACATCAAATGCGCCATATCCGATTTCGGGCCACGTGTGCACGCTGATGTGGCTTTCGGCCAAAATCGCAACGCCACTGACGCCTTGGGGGCTGAATTTGTGGGTGTGGATATGCAACAGCGTTGCACCACATTCGTCCACGCAATCTTGAAAGGCCTTTTGGATGCGATCCTCGTCATCCAATCCATGGCCATTGCAGACCTCAATAATAAGATGTGTGCCAGCAAACACTTTTCCGTCGCGGCGGATAAAGTGATCATCGCGCGTTTCATCAAACACATCACGATTGGCAATAGGTGTCGCGGACGTACCGCGGGCGGTGTCTTCCTCATGGGCGCCTGTCTCCAGACTGATCCCCAGTTGGAAGGGGTTGGCGTAATTCATAGCGCTCCCTTCGTTCCAGTAGATTAGCAAGTCCAGTCAGTTCCTTAGCGCCCCCCCAAAGACACTTGGGGTTGGGATCGGTCCCGAAAGTAGGGCGGCGTTTAGCGAAGTGATTTCTGTTACGCAAGTCCAGTTTTGACGCGAGTTCAAAAAAATGGCCTCGAAGGGCCAAGTTAGAAGGGTAAATGAGGTTACTTCCAAAATGGAGGTCGAGCTTCACGGAATTCGGCTTTTACGCTAAGGCCAATATCTCGTAAAAGATCATTATCAAGCTGACTAAGATGTCTACGCGTTCGATATCGAACGAGCCAAGTACCGATGGTTTCCAAACAAAAACTTGGCGTTCTTGTCTCGACGGGTGAGTTCTTGTCATCCGAGAGTCCCGCGCGCCGGATGCTGTGCGCATACGTGTGAACTGTGAGTATGGATTTGAGCGTTACTTGGACGGTATTTCCACACTTGCCGAACGCTTTCGAAATCCAGATAGATTAAGTGGGATATAGGTGCTTCCTTTTTTAGCGCCGATTATATCATGCTATGTTCAACATAGAGAGCATTAGTTGGCCAGATCTGGTGTCGTAATCCTCATTCTTGGCGCTATCTGTCACTTCTGTCTTTTAAAATTCATAAATTATGTGGGGTAAATTAATACCTATTTTTTAGTGCATTGTTTTTAAATGTTTATTTCTTATTTCATGCGCTTGACTGTGTATTTCAACCCTATATAACGCCCCCATGAATTGCGCGGGGGTTGGCCCCGCGTTTTAACTTTAGGGTCATCTTCGATGAAAACATTCTCTGCAACGCCAGCAGACATCGACAAGAAGTGGATCATCATCGACGCCGAGGGCGTTGTTTTGGGCCGTCTTGCATCGATTGTTGCAACACGTCTGCGTGGCAAACACAAGCCATCGTTCACACCACACATGGACTGTGGCGACAACGTAATCGTTATCAATGCCGACAAAATTCAAATGACGGGCAATAAGCGTCAAGAGAATTTCTATTGGCACACTGGCCACCCAGGTGGCATCAAATCACGCACAAAACAGCAGATCCTAGAAGGGGCGCATCCAGAGCGCGTTGTGACATTGGCTGTTAAGCGCATGTTGCCAGGCAACCGCCTAAGCCGCAAAATAATGACCAACCTACGCGTTTACGCGGGGTCTGAGCATCCGCATGAAGCACAATCACCAGAGGTTTTGGACGTAAAGTCTATGAACCCTAAAAACACACGGGTTGCATCATAATGAGTGAAGAAATCAAATCCTTGGGCGACCTAGAAGCAGTCGCAGGCGGTGCAGAAGCAATTGTTGAAATTGCAGCACCTCGTGAACCCGTCCGTGACGAATTGGGCCGTTCATACGCAACAGGTAAGCGTAAAGATGCTGTTGCACGTGTCTGGATCAAACCAGGTTCAGGCAAAGTCACAGTCAACGGCAAAGAGATGAACGCATATTTTGCGCGTCCCGTTTTGCAAATGATCCTACGTCAACCGTTTCAGGTTGCAGGCGTTGAAGATCAGTTTGACGTGATGGCAACTGTTAAAGGTGGCGGTCTGTCTGGTCAGGCGGGCGCGGTCAAGCACGGTATCTCAAAAGCGCTTCAGCTTTATGATCCTGCACTGCGTGGCGCATTGAAAGCCGCAGGCTTCCTAACACGTGACAGCCGCGTTGTTGAACGTAAGAAATACGGTAAGCGCAAAGCGCGTCGTTCTTTCCAGTTCTCAAAGCGTTAAGTCGTTTTTCAAGCAAGATTTTCGAAAGGGTCCAAAATTATTTTGGGTCCTTTTTTTGTTGGGGACACATGCAATATTTTTATTTGCTGATTGCCGTTGTGTTTGAAGTATCGGGAACCATGTTGTTACCCGTAAGTCAAAATTTTACGCGTTTGATGCCTACCGCCGCATTGATTGGATGTTATTCTGCGTCGTTTTATTTTCTGACGCTTGCGTTGAACACCATGCCGATTGCGGTGGTTTATGCCACTTGGTCGGGGTTGGGGATATTTATGATCACTGTGTTTGGATATTTTGTGTTCCAACAATCCCTAGAATGGCGGGCGATCTTGGGATTAATAATGATTGTCGGCGGGGTCATTTTGGTCAACACCTACGCCCCGCATAAGTAAATGCCGTAGTTAAATCGCTGTTTCAACCAAAACAGACGGCACAGCAAAGCGCCGTCCGTAAAGATTTGAACTTAAGTGTCTTTCTTCGACATCCGTTTGCGTTCGTGCGGGTCAAGGTAGCGTTTGCGCAGGCGGATGGATTCAGGTGTGACCTCGACCAATTCGTCATCATTGATATAGGCAATCGCCTCTTCCAATGAAAAATTGATATGTGGGGTCAGGCGCACCGCATCATCAGACCCAGAGGCGCGCACGTTGGTTAATTTTTTACCCTTCAGCGGGTTCACCTCAAGGTCATTGTCGCGGCTGTGTTCGCCGATGATCATGCCCTGATACACTTTGGTTTGTGGTCCGACAAACATACGGCCACGCTCTTCTAGGTTCCACAGCGCATAGGCCACCGCCTCGCCGTCTTCCATAGAAATCAACACCCCTGCGCGGCGCCCGGGGATTGGCCCCTTGTAGGGGGCCCAACCGTAGAACACGCGGTTCATGATGCCCGTGCCACGGGTGTCGGTCAGGAATTCGCCGTGATATCCGATCAACCCACGCGCAGGGACATGGGCAACGATGCGGGTTTTGCCCGCACCTGCAGGGCGCATTTCGGCCAAGTCTCCTTTACGTGCACCTGTGATTTTTTCGATCACGGCACCCGAATAATCATCATCCACATCAATGGTGACTTCTTCGATGGGTTCAAGGCGCTGACCGTCCTCTTCCCGCATCAAAACTTGGGGACGTGAAATTGACAATTCAAACCCTTCGCGGCGCATGTTTTCGATCAAAACACCCATTTGCAATTCGCCGCGTCCTGCAACCTCAAACGCTTCTCCACCTGGGGTGTCGGTGATTTTGATGGCCACATTGCTTTCGGCCTCTTTCATCAAGCGATCACGAATGACGCGCGATTGCACCTTGCTGCCTTCACGTCCAGCAAGCGGGCTATCGTTGATGCCAAAGGTCACTGTGATGGTGGGGGGGTCGATGGGCTGCGCCTCAAGCGGTTCATCAACCGCCAATGCACAAAGAGTGTCGGAAACGGTGGCCTTGCTCATACCTGCGATGGTGACGATATCGCCTGGTGTTGCCTCATCAATCTCTTGCTGAGCCAAACCGCGGAAGGCCAAGATTTTGGTCACGCGGAACTGTTCGATTTTTTGTCCCACACGCGATAGCGCTTGGATTGTTGCACCAACCTTCAGTGTTCCGCTTTCTACGCGACCTGTCAAAACACGGCCGATGAAATTATCGCTGCCCAATGTCGTGGCCAACATGCGGAAATCTTCATCCTTGCGCTGCAACTGACGGGGCGCAGTGACGTGGTTGACGATCAGATCGAACAGGGCTGACAAATCCTTGCGCGGGCCGTCCAATTCATGATCTGCCCAGCCTGAACGGCCTGACGCATACATGTGTGGGAAATCCAACTGATCATCGGTGGCATCAAGTGCGGCGAACAAATCAAAACATTCGTCCAGCGCGCGATCCGATTCTGCATCGGGTTTATCAACTTTGTTCAACACAACAATTGGGCGCAATCCCATCGCCAGTGCTTTGGATGTCACGAATTTCGTCTGTGGCATGGGGCCTTCTGCGGCGTCCACCAATAGAACAACACCGTCCACCATGCTTAGGATACGTTCAACCTCGGCGCCGAAGTCCGCGTGACCTGGGGTGTCAACAATGTTGATACGCGTGTTTTTCCATTCAACAGAAGTACATTTCGCCATGATCGTGATGCCACGTTCACGTTCCAAATCGTTGCTGTCCATTGCGCGTTCGGCCACAGCCTGATTTGCGCGGAAGGCGCCCGATTGTTTTAGAAGTTCGTCAACAAGGGTGGTTTTACCGTGGTCAACGTGCGCGATAATCGCGATATTGCGAAGTTCCATATGCAGGATTTACCTAAACTAGTGATGTTTGGGCACCGCGTATCCGCAAAATGGCTAAATTGCCAGACCCTATTGGGTCGCAGGGCAAGTTTCTTTGCCCTGCGGATATAATAAGTGGATTTAGTGGTACAAATGAATGTTGAACGCAGATCGCAACGCGGTTTCCGTTTCAGGATCAAACCGCGCGTTTGAGGGTTCGCTTAGGATTGCTTCTTTGCGTTGTGTTGCATTGGCCAACAGATCGGGTTTTCCGTTTTCCACCCATTCCTTGGGACTGCTGCGATCGCCAAGGGCGGGATAGATGTATTCCGTTTGCATGAGTTTTAGCGTTTGATCCGATCCCAGATAATGTCCCGGTCCTGTCAGGCAGGTTTCGCGGATGACCTCAAGACTGACGCTGTCTTCTGTCACATCAATCCCCTTCACGCAGCGCAGCGCCTGACCGATGATATCATCGCCCAAGATCAGGCTTTCGTGACAGAACCCCAATAGGGATGCATGCATGCCCACGGATTCATACACCATGTTCAACCCAGTCAAACCCGCCATTAGGTTTGAATTCATTTGTTCCCACCCTGCTTGCATATCGGGCAGTTTCGCATCGGCAATCCCCGCCGCGGCTCCACCCGGAATTCCGTAGAATTGATGCATCTGGGCACATCCCGCCGTCAACAGGGCTTGTTCACCACTGCCCCCTGACATGGCACCTGTGCGCAGATCAGAAACAAATGGCCATGTTCCAAAGATTGCGGGATGACCGGGTTTGATGGAATGCACGTAAACCAATCCTGCCAAACATTCGGCCACGGCCTGAACGATAGCACCTGCGATTGGGGCAGGAGCGGTTGCGCCTGCTTGTCCCGCGCTTAGCAACAAAACGGGCATGCCCGCCTTGATGCATTGCTCCATCACTTCGCAGCTTTCGGTGGCGAATTTCATCGGGGGTACAACAAAACAGTTTGAGTTGGACACAAACGGACGTTCGCGCCATTTATCTTCGCCGCCTGCCATGATGTGCAGCATTTCAATGGCATCTTTAACAAAGCTGGGCTCGGTAAAGGAGGTGCCGACGTGTTTTTTGGTTCCGCTACAGCAGGCATAGATCGTGTTCAAATCCATTTCGCGATTATCAAGGATATCGCGTGCCACCATGGGGCGCTGCAGAAAATGGATATTGTCCAGCCGATCCGCAATGCGGGCGGCGTCGTGCAGATCTTGTAATGTGCTATCGCGATAATTTTTTCCGTCCACATTCACCATGTGCACGGCTGCACCCGCGGTGCCGTAATGCACGCGCGTTCCGCCCAAACTTAGGTCATGTTTTGGATCACGACCATGTAATGTGATTTCACGGTTGGCTGACGCCAACGCATCTTCGACCAATGAACGGGGAAACCGCAGGCGTCCATCTTCGCCCAAAATCGCACCCGCGGCCGTCATGTAATCAATGCCGCTTTGTGGCGCTTCTGACAGACCAATTTGTTCCAGCGCTTCAAGGGCGGCTTGGTGAATACGCTCCATTCCTTCTTGGGTCAGGGGGCGATATTGGCCCCCTTCTAAACCTGCGCGTACAGGGCGCAAATGTTCGGCAAGAGGGGCTGAGCGGGTTTGACGGCGGGCGTTTCTGCCGCCTGCGCGACGAGGAGTTTCTGATTTCATAGCGATGTATCCGATTGTTAGAGTGTTCTGAAGGGGAAAGGGTTCAGAACAAAACAGGCGCGCCACGTGCTGCGCGGCCACGGCAGGCGCCGATCACAACGATCACAAGCGTATGTTTAGATGTCATAGACTGCATGGTCACCTCGTGTGCTGCGCAATAGATGAGGTGAAGCAGTGGAATCGTCTAGCCGATTTGCGACCTATGTCGCATTTGGACTATTCTGTTTTGCAATCTTAATTTCCATAATCCGCCATTTTTTACAGGTGCAATATTGTATCTCGCTGTTGCGTTCGAAACTGTTGGCATCTTCCTCAATGATCTCTTGATAATCCACGTATACTGGACGCATTTCTTGTTGGCAGACGTTTTTTCGGCCGTTGAACCAACAGGTCGATTTTCCAGTAGGGCGTTCTTCGATGCGGGTGCGGTCACGGTCGCGCAATTCGATTTTTTCTCGAATTTTTTCTGTCTCCTTATTTCAAGAAGGCAGTTTCAGGTTTCAGCGCTAGCGTAGTAGCCAGATAATCTGCATAACCGTTATGCAGGGAATGCAGATTATCGTTTGTGTTGCTTAGAAAATGATCCAATAGAGAACAACAATAACCGCAACCGCGATCAACAATTTGGTGGTTCCCGACATGTCGCCCGCCTCTTGTGAGGCAGAGGCCGATGGGGCCGCTGATGCGGGTTCGGGTTTTGGGGCTGGTGCAGGTTCCGCCGCGGGTTCTGGATCTGGTGCGGCCACGAATTCTGGTGCGGCGCTTGGGGCAGCATCGGCGCTGTCTTGGGCAGGTGCCTGATATTTCCAATCCAAGGTGCGATTGGCCAAATCCTCTTGACCTGCAAGCGGCGTACTTGGTTTGATGCCTGACCCTTCACCTGATCCACCACCGGATTGCGCATCCAAGAGGGCGACCAATTCATCTTTTTTCAGGCTCATTGACGAGTCAACGCCAAGGGCTGTTAATTCCTCAACCAACTGAGCTTTGGTTTTTTTACTGTTTTGTGTCATTCCGTCTCTCCCCTGTTGTCTTTCGTTTTTTGACGGCTTCGTTTGGTTTTATAAACAGACGCTAACACGGATCAGAAATAAAACAATACGCGACTATGGTTGCATATGGGCGTTGATTTTGACGCAACACCGTTACCAAACTTCTGGATTAATGCCCTTTTCGGCGAGTTTGGAGAATTTATCCTGCAAATACCGTTGAAACGATTGTTTTTCATATTCACCTGTGAAGACGTATTCGAGCGATTACAAGTAATGAAACGGTTTCAGGTAGCCAGGCAGGCGAAACACCTCTTTGGCGGCACCCTCCGCGTTTCGCGTATAGATCAGTGTTGTTGGTGTAAAATGAATGCCCTGACTTTGGATCCAATCACGCTCTTCCATCGCTTCGCTGTCAAACCCAACCACTTCTCGTGCGCCCCATAGGTCCAACTGCAAAACCAGCGCATGTTTACCCAGATAATCGGTGATTTCGCTGCGTTTAAAATTTACCTCATGTAATTCGCGGCAATAGGGGCATCCAGACTGCTCAATCAGGACAACCAAAAATTTACCTTCGTCAGCGGCCTCGTGGACATCATCCGCCAATTCAAGGAAAGATTGATGAAACCAGGGTTGTTTATGTAAACCATCGTTTCTCACTTCGGCCAACACGGTTTGGGACAGCAAATACAGCAGCGCTGCGATGAACGGGAATAAACGCTTCATTTTCGCCTCCATTTTCACGAAACATACCACAAAATGGCATTTGCGTCATTCACGATGACGCGATGTCCCACTGGATAAGGGCAAGGCTGTGTTTTAGGCTGGACCATAAAAGAGGACTGCATGGATCAAACTGTCATTGATAAGATCAAAGCAAGCTTTGCGCGCCAAAGTTATATGACAACCCTTGGCGCCGCGTTGGATCACATTGGAAAAGGGTCAGTCAGCATTCGGGTCCCCATGTCGGACCATATCTTGCAACAACACGGGTTTGCACATGCGGGTGTTGCCTTTTCCATGGGGGATAGTGCGGCAGGCTATGCGGCACTGACATTTATGCCAGCCGAGGCTGAGGTTTTGACAACCGAAATGAAAATAAACCTGTTGGCCCCCGCCAGCGGGGATGTGATTATCGCCAAGGGCCGTGTGATTAAGGCGGGTCGCCGCCTGACAATCGTAGGGGCAGATGTTTTTGCCATTACTGGTGATCAAGAAAAACACATCGCAATTTTACAAGGCACCATGATTTCAAGCTAATGTGATGACATTTTGCCATTCTGCATCCTATATAAGGAAAAAGGGTGTAGAGATCGGAGTTTGTATGAGACTTATTTTCGTCGCGGGTTTTTCACTGCTGGCTTGGGTTCAGGCCGCAACAGCGGATCAGGAGCGTGTCGCGCAACTCTTTGATGCGCTGAATATGGATGAAATCATATCCATCATGCAAGATGAAGGCAAACTGGATGCCGCCGCCACGATTGAAATCTATGCAGAGCGTGCCGTTGATGACGAGGTCAAAGCACAAATTGATCACATTTTCGATATAACGGAAATGAGGGTTGTGTTGATCAACCTGACATCGGAAAACATGAATGACGCACAAATCGCTGCGGCAACCGAATTCCTAAACAGCGATGTTGGCATGCGTGCGAACACCTTGGAAACAACGGCACGACGCGCCATTTCTGATGATCTGATCGAGGAATATGCACTGTCGCAATTTGACGATGCAAGCGAACTTCCTCGTTACAAACAGTTTCAGGATTTGATCACGACATTGGATTTGATTGATCAAAACACCTATGGCGCCATGGGCGCGCAGTACGTTTTCATGCGCCAATTGGGAGGGACAGAGGCGTTGGGATTAACCGATGATGCGATCACCGAACTTCTGATGGCCAGCGAAGAGGAGTTGCGTGTGGGGATTGCCGAATGGCTATACGGCTTTTTCAATATGGCCTATGCTCCGCTGAGTGATGCGGATTTGACAACCTATATCGCCTTTCAAAAATCGGATGCGGGTCAGGCGCTTAACCGGTCCTTATTTGCGGGCTTTAATGAACTAAGCGTGCGGCATGCCCAAAAAATGGGGGCGATGGTCGCGGAATTGTTGCAAGTGCGGGATTTATAAGCCCCACGCGTGTTGACATTTTCCATGCCTCCTTACATAAGCGGGGTCTCGATGGCGGGGATTCCCCGCCTTTCTTTATAACATACGTCCGCAAGGACGCGCAGTTTGGGGCGATGCAGCCTGCATCACAACACCTGACTTCAGGGGCCGAAAAACGCGGAAACGAAAAGGAAAGACGCATGTTTGCTGTCCTAAAGACTGGCGGTAAGCAGTACAAAGTTCAATCGGGCGATTTGCTTCGTGTTGAAAAATTGGCTGCCGACGCAGGTGAAACAGTTCAATTCAATGAAATTCTAATGCTTGGCGGGGATGTACCCGTTGTTGGTTCTCCGCGCGTTGATGACGCGGCAGTGCAGGCCGAAGTGATCGATCAGATCAAAGGCCCAAAGACAATCAACTTTGTTAAGCGTCGTCGTAAGCACAGCTCGCAACGTACAAAAGGCCACCGTCAACAACTTACATTGTTGCGCGTGACTGACATCCTATCTTCTGGCGCAGATGCATCTGGCATTAAAGCAGCAGTAGGCGCAGGTTCAGTTGCCTCAGCGGCACCTGTTGCAGCGGCAAAACCAGCAGCAAAAGCCAAAGCAGCAGCACCTGTTGCAGCGGCAAAACCAGCAGCAAAAGCCAAAGCAGCAGCACCTGCAGTAGCAGGCGCAGATGATCTGAAGCAACTTTCAGGCGTCGGCCCAGCTCTTGAGAAAAAGCTACACGCAGCAGGCGTAACATCATTTGCGCAAATTGCAGCGTGGACAGACGCCGATGTAGCTGCTATGGACGAGAAACTGTCGCTCAAAGGCCGTATCGAGCGTGAAGGTTGGATCGCTCAGGCCAAAGAATTGGCAAACTAAGGAGACGAAGGAATGGCACATAAGAAAGCAGGCGGTTCATCCCGTAACGGTCGCGACTCAGCTGGTCGTCGTCTTGGCGTAAAAATCTTTGGTGGTCAGGCTGTCATCCCAGGCAACATCATCGTGCGTCAGCGCGGCAATAAGTGGTGGCCAGGTGAAGGCGTAGGTCAAGGTAAAGACCACACGCTATTTGCAACAGTCGAAGGCCAAGTGAAATTTCACAAGGGTTTAAAAGGCCGTACATTTATTTCAGTACTTCCGACAGCGGAGGCCGCTGAATAAGCCGAAAACCGAAAAGTTTAGTTTTCAAAAAGGGGATCGGCAAAGCGCCGGTCCCCTTTATTTTTTTATTAACCAATGTTGGTGCAGCTAGGGTCACATCCAACAAAACGAAACTGGAAATGACAGATGTATGTCGCAGTCACATCATTGGCGGCTTTCGCCTTTAGCCAGATCGCAACGCCGGGACCGGCGAATATGGCGATGTTGGCCGCGGGTGCGCGTCTGGGGTTTCGCGCGGCATTTCCGTTTATGTTTGGTGTGTTGCTGGGCAAACAATTGATCATCTGGCCCATTGGCTTTGGTCTGATGGAATTGGCCACTCAAGTGCCGCTTTTGTTTTTGACACTTAAATACATTTCGGCGGTCTACATTATATGGCTTGCTTGGCGTGTGGCGAATATGCGGTTGAACGTGGATCAGGATCCTGTTGGCTTGGGGTTTCGGGCAGGATTGTTCGTGCATCCCCTTAATCCCAAAGCATGGATGATGATCACCTACAGTTTTTCCAATTATGTGGCTGTGGATGCTCCTGTTTGGATCGCCACGGCGTGGATTGCGGGCACATTGTTCGTAATACAGGCGATTTGCCACCCAATTTGGACCTTTTTCGGCGATCGTATCGCCAAAACTATAATAGGCACCCCCTTTGAACGTTATTTGATGTGGGGGTTGGCAGGATTGACCGTTGCGTTTGTTCTGTTTGCTCTTTTAAGAGGAGAACTTTGATATGAAACTTGATGCGATCACAACACAGCCTGTTGTTGAAACCGCGCGCTTTGTGCTGCGTCCGTTGCGCCGCTCTGATGCGGGGTTGATTGAGTTTTACACAAAGGACGAACGCGTCGCCCGTCAAACGACGACGATCCCGCATCCTCTGCCTCCGGGGGCGACAGAAACCTTTATCAATCGGTGTTTATCGGTTGAGCGGGACGAAGATGTCTGGGCCATTGATGCAAGCGCCGCAGGCTGGTCCGAGGTGGTCGGGTTGGTCAGCCTTGAACGCCTCAGCCGCAACCAATCCGAATTGGGGTATTGGGTGGCGCCTGCGTTTTGGAACCAAGGCGTCGCATCCGAGGTATCCGCCGCGATCATTGAGGCCAACCCAATGGAAAACGACACGATCTTTGCCGCCGTGTTTCAGGATAATCCCGCCTCTGCGCGTGTGTTGACAAATTGCGGATTTGAATATGTCGGCGATGCCGAGGCCTTTTCCGTTGCAAGGAACGCCAAGGTCGCGACATGGACATATATTCGTAAGTTTACCTAAGGCGTCATAATGTTGAAACGCACAGCACATATTTCACCACGAGGATCCGTTTTTGGCACGCTGATGGTGTGACCGATGTGCAAAATGTAGCGATATTTGCGATAACGAAAACACTTATTTTCACACTCTAAGGTCGCCATGTTTGGGCGATCACCCGTGGTGGCGATGTGATTGGCATGATTGGAATTGATCCTACCCTTGGATATTGGATAGCAAAAGAACATTGGGGGAATGGGTACATGTCCGATGCGGTTGATGCGTTGATGCATTATCTGTTCCAACGCTATCCAATCGAAAAAATTAGTGCTTACGCCAATCTGGACAATATTGGATCGCAGCGGGTTTTAAAGAAGTGTGGATTTCAAAATGTTGGGGAAGAGGATCAAAAATCCCCCGCGCGGGGCACCATAGACCGCGTCTATCGATTTGACGCTCTCGTACGTAACACGAACGCATGCAGGCTTGTTCCTGCGCGGGTTTTGACATATGCCACCAAGAGACTAGAATTAGAGGCATTACTATGAAATTCCTAGATCTGACCAAAGTCTACATACGCTCGGGATCGGGCGGGGGCGGAGCGGTCAGTTTTCGCCGCGAAAAATTCATCGAATATGGCGGCCCCGATGGGGGCGACGGCGGCAATGGCGGATCGGTTTGGGCCGAGGCGGTCGAGGGGTTGAACACTCTGATTGATTTTCGTTATCAACAACACTTTTTCGCAGACAACGGTCGCCCTGGCATGGGATCACAACGTTCGGGCGCGAATGGCGAAGATAAGGTTTTATACGTCCCTGTTGGAACTGAAATTTTGGACGAAGATCAGGAAACATTGATCGCGGATTTAACGACCGTGGGCGATCGTGTTTTGTTGGCCAAGGGCGGCAATGGTGGTTTTGGAAACCTGCATTTCAAATCCTCGACCAACCAAGCACCGCGACGCGCAAATCCGGGGCTTGAGGGAATTGAGCGCACCCTTTGGTTGCGTCTGAAACTGATTGCGGATGCGGGCCTATTGGGGTTGCCGAATGCGGGCAAATCTACGTTTTTGGCCGCAACATCCAATGCGCGTCCTAAAATTGCGGATTACCCATTCACCACGCTTTATCCAAATCTGGGTGTGGTTGGCATTGACAACGTCGAATTTGTTGTGGCCGATATTCCAGGCCTGATCGAGGGCGCGAGCGAAGGCCGCGGTTTGGGGGACCTCTTCTTGGGGCACGTAGAACGTTGTGCGGTGCTGTTGCATTTGGTGGATGGAACCTCAGACACCTTTCTTGAGGATTACAAAACCATCATTGGCGAATTGGAAGCCTATGGCGGTGAATTGGCGCAAAAGCCGCGCATCACCGTTTTGAATAAGGTTGACGCACTAGACGAAGAAGAGCGCGACTATTTCAAAGATGAATTGCAACGTGTCAGTGGGGGTTCCGTCCTATTGATGTCGGGTGTCAGCCGCGAAGGAACGGATACAGTGTTGCGTGCCCTTCGTGCACAGATTGATGACACACGCCTGCGTGAGAAGAAATCGCAAGAGGAGCCACAGAAATGGCAACCCTAAGCGGGGCAAAACGGCTTGTGGTGAAAATCGGATCTGCGCTTTTGGTGGATCAACGCACGGGCAAATTGCGCCAAGATTGGTTGAAGACATTGGCCGCAGATGTTGCAGCCCTTAAGGCCGCCGGCAAAGATGTTGTGTTGGTTTCGTCGGGCTCAATCGCATTGGGGCGGGGTGTATTGGGTCTTCCCCTTGCATCCCTACCGCTTGAGCAAAGTCAGGCCGCCGCAGCCGTTGGTCAAATCCAATTGGCCCGCGCCTATGAAGAGGTATTGGAACCTCATGGCATTACAACTGCACAGATTTTGGTTACGCTTGAGGATAGCGCAGACCGCCGCCGTTATTTGAATTCACGTGCAACAATGGAAACCCTGCTATCGATGGGCGTGGTTCCGATTGTGAATGAAAATGACACGGTCGCCACAGATGAAATTCGTTATGGTGACAATGACAGATTGGCGGCCCAAGTTGCGGTAACGGTTGGGGCGGATGCCTTGGTCCTGTTGTCAGATGTGGATGGGTTTTATTCGGCCAATCCTAACGTGGACGCAAAGGCCAAACGTTTTGACGTAATTGACGTCATCACCCCTGAGATTGAGGCGATGGCAGGTGATGCGGGATCAGGATTGTCCAAGGGGGGCATGAAAACCAAATTGATGGCTGCGAAAACCGCCACCGCCGCGGGATGCGCCATGTTGATCACCGAAGGATCGCGCCTAAACCCATTGTCCGCGATTGATCAGGGTGTGCCCAGCACATGGTTCACCGCCGTTTATGATCCGCAGCGCGCGCGGAAAGGGTGGATTTCATCCATGAAGCCGATGGGCCGCATTGTTGTGGACGCAGGTGCTGAAACCGCGCTGAGTAAGGGCAAAAGCCTGCTGCCTGCGGGCGTGACAGGTGTTGAAGGTGAATTTTCACGCGGGGATGCAGTGGTGATTTGTTCAGCCAGCGGTCAGGAATTGGTCCATGGCATTTCCGCCTATCCATCGGATGAGGCACGCGCCCTGATGGGGCGCAATACCAAAGATATAGAAGAAATTTTGGGGTATCCGGGCCGCGCGGCCTTGGTACACCGCGATGACATGGCAACATAAGGAATAAGGGTGTGAGCGATCTTGGACAGCAGATGAACGAAATGGGCGCACGTGCACGTGCAGCGGCGTCAGTGTTGGCCTATGCATCGCCGGAGGCCAAGACCAAAGCACTACTGACTGCTGCCGATTCAATGGTTGCCGCGACGGATCATATTATTGCCGAAAATGCCAAGGATTTGGATTTTGGACGTGAAAAGGGCCTAACAGATGCCATGATGGACCGTCTGATGTTGGACGCGGATCGCATCACGGCCATGGCCGAGGGGCTTCGCACCATTGCGGGGCAGGACGATCCTGTGGGAGAAGTGATCGCAGAATGGGATCGACCCACGGGCCTTCATATCC
>OBOM01000012.1_pt1 | contig 21116 bp, 16 predicted proteins | sample 1535151 | NCBI WGS metagenome assembly OBOM01 (sample SAMEA3275616, study PRJEB22092) | marine metagenome | biome: marine biome; feature: surface water; material: Seawater | collected 2014-06-21T11:30:00+00 | depth 0 m | reverse complement strand
AGAGGCGTTAGAAGAAGCTTTAATAGCTTATAGATAACCACTAGTGCGAGAGCACATCCGGCGATGATAAGCGTTATTTGTATTTCGTCATTGAGGGTCATGTTGGCTCGCTTTGGTGATTCCTGTTATTTTTTCGCAGTGTAATACTGTTGATTGATCTAGGTTGACAAGAATAAGGAAATGTTGGCTACTTTCTCTGAGTTGCCAAGTTTTTTTAAACTCATCTGCTCTAATTTTTGAATACTTACTAACAACACTAAAGGGCTTTTTCTTAATAGGAGATAAGCTTTTTTTCTTGTGCAAAAGAACCTCTTTCAATAAAAAAAACCTTCCTTGAAAATCGTCTAATTCAACATTTGAGGTAAGTAGACTTGAATTTCCTAATTGGTAAAGGTTGGGGTGGTTATTACAAAGCACACGAAAAGCTCGGGTTTTTAAAAAACTTGGAGCAGGGTCATAAAGATACTTCAGTGGCTGCTGGCTAATTTTTAGTTCAGTATTCTTGATTTCAGATAATGTAGTGGTAAACTGTTGTTCTTTTTCACTGGTGAGATTGAAATGATTGATGGGAACGTTCTCTATTTTAATAGGGTTCGATGGTGAAAGCCAGAATAGAAGCTCTTTAACCTCATTTTTCACACTGATGATGTCAATAGCTGTAGAGGCTCCTTTAAATTGTCTTAGACTTTCGGTAATGTCTATAAGGGGAGATGCTTTAATAACTACAAAGCGTCCCTTTTTTAACAGTGTAGGCAAAAGTTCGAGAAGGTTAGGGGTGCAGTTTTCCCATGCTACCGTTTTTTCTCCTTTAGACCCTCGTCTTGCCGGGTCGATATAAATAAAGTCAACAGCGGGCATATGTTTGATATAATCTTCGGCCCTTGCTTGAATAATTTCGTTAGTGGAATTTAGAACATGATTGTTGTGCTTAAGTAATTCGATTAAATCATCTTGATACTCTATGGAAGTAAACGATTTAAAATGCTGACCTAAGTAATAACTGTCTATGCCTAAGCCCGTGGTAAGATCGATACCTGTGTCAAATGATTGAAGAAAAAACGAAAGTCTTTTCGCTTTAAACGCTGCGGTAAATGAAGAGCTGCATTGTTCTAAGGAAAGCTTGGGACCGAATAAGTAGTCTTTGTGTTTAAGTAGAAATGGAGCTTTTGTGCGCGCCCAATTTCTTCCATTTATTTGTTTGACTAGCAGTTCATTAGGTACCCCATCGAATAATTGCGCCTTAAAGAGTAAGTCTTCACAATTTGAAGGTTTATAGCCCTTTATAAATTCCCATGCGTCTTCTGAGACGATTTCGGTCATAGTCCCTTAGTTAGTTTGATAACGGTCGGATGTTCTGCAAAGAAAACGCTCAAGATTACTTTGATCACGGTATAAGCAGGTACCGCAACCACCATTCCTAAAACTCCGAAAAGAGATCCAGCACAAAGGATTACAAGAAATATTTCTAGTGGGTGTGATTTTACACTCTTTGCGTAGATATAGGGTTGTGAAAAGAAATTATCAATGAGTTGACCGATGACAATTCCTGCTGCTACGTAAGCTAATTTAGGTAGGGCAACATGGTAAAAGTCCACTTCTAAATAACTGATCAGTGTGAGAAGTAGCATGAGTATTCCTCCGATTACTGGCCCTACATAGGGTATGACATTAAATATTGCACAGAGTAGGGCGATTATAATAGCATTCTCGATACCTCCGATAAGAAGGGTGATACTATACACGACAAAAAGGATGATTAACTGCAGAAGAATACCAGAGAAATAACGGGATAATAGGTAGCTGATTTTTCCAAAGGAGTTGACCGCCTTTTCCTCCTTATTATCAGGAATGAATACGAGAATTCCACGCTGCAGTAATTTCTGATCTTTCAGAAAGAAGAAAGTAATGAAAACCACAGAGAAAAACCCTATGCTAAGTGCTCCTAGTGTATCTAAAACACCACTTAGAAGATCAGGGATGAAATTTAAATCTACACTTTCAATAAACTGATTCTCAATCGATAATTCATTAAGATAGTTTTTTAAAGGTGGAACGTGCCTTGCGATGGTTTCACTGAGTAGACTTAAAGAATCGGTTACATTCTGCTCTAAACGATCAATGTCAAGTAATGAAAGGTTCTCGCCTTGAGTAATAACTACAGGAATGATAAGACCGGCAAAACCTAAAACAACGGTGATTTGAAGAACAATGGTTAAAATCACAGCTAAACTTGTCGGAATGGAGATCTTTTCATGAAAAAAGGAAACAATGGGTTTACCAAGTAAAGCAAGTACCCCAGCTAAGATTAGGTATAAAATTACAGATGAAAGGCTGTAAAGAAGGTAAAGGATGACGCCTCCAATAAGTAGCGTACTAGTCCATTTAATAAGTGCTTGATAGGTTGTGTTATTCATAGGTTATTCCTTCAAAATCATTCGTGCTAAGGCCATTAAACCTGCTGTTTCTGTTCGTAGTCTACTAGACCCTAGAGATACTTCTTTGTATCCTAAATCTAAAGCCCTATTTACTTCCTCCTCACTAAAATCTCCTTCAGGCCCAATAAGCATCAATTTACTTTTTTTTGAATCACATAGGTCGATTAAATCGGTTTTATCTCCCGGATAGCAATGACCAATAAACTTCTGATCCCAAGTTTCTCTCTTTTCAAAAAGTATTTGTACTGGAGTTAGTTCATCTAAAATCGGACGATAAAGTCGTAACGATTGCTTGAATGCACTGTCTAAGATGCGCTCTGCTCGTTCCTTATTTAAATTTTTACGCTCCGAGAATCGACTGGTTAATGGAATGATTCTGGCGATCCCAATCTCAGTTGCCTTTTCGATAAACCATTCGAAACGATCCATAGATTTGGGAAGTGCCATAGCAATCGTAATTTGATTTTCGGTACGATCTTCACTTAAGCGATAGGAGAGGCTTACTTCTGATTTTTTTGGATGTGCCAGGCTTATGGTTGCAGAAAATAGATCACCCTTACCATTAGTGAATTCTACACGATCACCTTCTGATTTTCTAAGAACTTTGCACAAGTGTCCACTCTGAATGGCATCTAGCTTACAGAAAGTTGAGTTTTTGTCTATTGTTGGATCATAAAAACGTTGACTCATAGTTGGGTTAGGTTATAACGGGCAGTTGAGGAATGAGCTATTTCACTATAATCACCCCTTTCGAATTTTAATGCACCCACAATTCCAATCATTGCTGCATTATCAGTACAATATTCAAAAGGTGGTAAGTGTAATTTGAAATGGTGCTTATCAGAAAGTTCCTTGAGACGATTTCTAATACCGCTGTTAGCCGCGACACCTCCAGAAAGGACGAGGTGTTTTACTCCAGTGGTTTTTAGAGCCTCGAGTAATTTCTTCTGAAGAACTTCTATGATTGCCTCTTGAATACTTGCACATAAGTCTGCTTTGTTGTTGGCAATAAATTCTGGATCATTGCGAACACCTTGCTGTATGACTCTTGCGATTCCTGTTTTAAGGCCGCTAAAACTAAAGTCGAGATTGGGAACCTTTGGTAAACCGAATTGAAAAGCTTTAGGATTTCCTTGTTTAGCCCAATGATCAATTTGAGGCCCTCCAGGATAATCGAATCCCAGCAGTTTTGCGCTTTTATCAAAGCATTCTCCGACAGCATCGTCTAAAGTTTCGCCTAATACTTCAAGCTCGAAATAATTTTTTACTAGTACAAGTTGAGTGTGGCCACCGCTAACGGTTAAACTCAATAGCGGAAAATTGGGAGCAACTTGACGCGGATCTTCGATGAAATGCGCTAGAATATGGGCCTGCATATGATTGACATCAATAAGTGGAATGTCTAAAGCAATCGAAAGCGATTTAGCAAATGAACCTCCTACAAGAAGGGAACCTAGTAAACCTGGCCCACGCGTATAAGCGATGGCATCAAGCTCCTTTTTTTCGATATTTGCCTCTGAAAGTGCACGGTGTACGACAGGAACAATACTTTTTTGATGTGCCCTTGAGGCTAACTCAGGCACTACACCACCGTAACTTTCATGAATTTCTTGAGTATTAACCACGTTTGATAAAACTCTTCTACCTTGCATCACGGCAGCAGAGGTGTCATCGCAAGAAGACTCGATAGCTAAAATTAAAGGCTCTTTTTTTAAGGTCATATGTTAAACAAAGATAACGGCTTAACTCCAATTCGAAAACGACTCTCTCTGGGTGTTAAGATTATACTGGTTGTAGGTCTTTTTCTTTTCGGTTTGACGATTATTGGATCGCTTACTCCCGTTCAAACCTATGTCGCAAAACGCCTTGTAAAACAACTCACTCAAGAATTTGGTTTAGAAGCAAATGTAGGAGGTGTACGCGTAAACCCCTTAGAACTGAATTCCCAGTTAACCGATCTTTATTTTAAAGATAATAGGGGAGATACTTTACTTTACATCAGTTCAATTCGTGCATCCTTACTTTCCCTCTCTGATTGGTCGTCGAGTAAAGGCGGTAATTACAGGGTAGGCGCCTCAGTACTGTACTACCGTATTCCTAAAGGTGACTCTGTGGCAACATTGAATCGTTTCCTTGAGGCCTTACCTTCTAATACTAATCAACAGAAAGACTGGAGTTCAAAACGAATTGAAGCTAGAAATCTTAGTGTTCGATACATCGATGAAAATCGAAGTGCAATCCCGGTTAAGGTAGATGTAAATCAATTGGTTATTGAAGATTTAAAACGTTTCAACGGACTTTTTTCAGGAAAGCTTACGACATCGGTTAGCGAATTACCAATATTAGGTTCATCAACATTATCTGCACGAATTAGACAAGTAGGAGGAAGATGGGAAGCTCTCGATTTTAATCTTCGAACTGCTAAGGATGAACTGAATTTACCATGGGTAGGTATTCAGACAAATCCGTTTAATATATCTGCAGAAATGGCTCCGTCTTTCATTAGTCCCGATCTTATGAAAGCGATCATTCCGACCGTTCGAATTGAGAGTTCCATGTATGTTCAAGGGGAGGTTCAGGCAACCACTGACTATATTAGTCTAAATCGTGCCTATGTTGAGCTCGGAGATTCAAATGCCGAGGTTTCTTTAGATCTATCTACCAATAATGGCGTAGACATTCGAGAATTAAGCCTTACTAATGCGAAACTACAGGTTAAAACTCTGGCTAGACAATTGGCACCGAAAAGAACCTCTTTTTTAGATAATCCCGACCTAAATGAAAGTCAGTTTCACGGATTAATTCGTTGGTCTTCGATTAAAGACTCGACAGCGATTGATGTTGTTGGGCTTTGGGATCACTCAGAAATAGATCTGAAGTACACTAAAAATAGCAGAGAAGAGATGGTGGTTGCCGGCCTTGATAATTACCCCCTTTCTTTGATTAGGCCTGGTGTCAAAGAAACACTAACAGGACAAGCCACTCTTCAAAAATTGAATACTTCAAGTTTTTGGATGGTGGATGGCTTCATCGAAGATGTCGTTTCAAATACTTATCAGTTACATGATATAGTACTAAAGGGAACGATAAAATCAAGCCTTTTTACTGGTCAATTAAGCAGTCGATCCCCAAAAGCCTCTTTTGACTGGGAGGGCTATCTAGAGTTATCTTCTGGTTTTCGCTCAAAATCGGTGTTAACGCTAAATGGTTTCGACACCTCGATTTTTAATAGTAGTTACTTAAATGTTCTTCTCAATGGTCGGATTACATCAGAGCTATGGGGTACGAAACTTTCAGATATTCAAGGAAGTATTTCTTCTTCGGGAATCTCTGCAAAGACCCCTACTGGTCAATCTATTGCCTTAGGCTCTTTTCAATTTGGTGCATCACTGATTAATAATGACATCCACCAAATCCAATTTCAATCAACCGATTTGATCAATGGATCTATTCGAGGAAACTACCATTTGATCGATTGGTCGGCTTTAAAAGAGTATAGCTTTCCTGAAGAACTTGTTTTAAGAGCAGATATCGATACGGGAGATTCATGGAGTGAACTCTTTAAACAGTCTTTGAGTATTCCTGAGATTAGTGGATTTATTGATTACCGGCCCGATTACTATAAAACCTCCCTTTCGCTTTCCTCGATAAGGTATCAAACAACATTTATGGAGGCTTTTAAAATAGAAGGAAATACGGGAGGTACTTTAAATATTCAGGCGGATCGCTTTTCGAATCCTCTTTTAAATATTAAAGATGTTCGTTTAATTCTTACCGAATCTGAGGGGCTCTTCTCGTTTACATCACTGAATCGTTTTTCAGACCGCTTAGATCTTAGAGCTCGAGTTGAAAGGCCTTCAAAAGGAGTATATGCTTTTGATTTTAGTAACACTGATTTTACGCTTAAAGGAGCTCAATGGCAGCTTAATGAAAACCCTCAAGTAGTCATTGACTTAAATAATCGAACCTTACGATCTTCAGAAATAGTTTTGAATAGAAGGGGAGGTGGTAATATGCAATTTATTCTTGATTATAGAGATGAGTATAACTACGACTTTGACTTCACGGCCGAATTTGTTCCATTAGCATCAATAACCCCCGATGTAAGAAACCTCGAATTTTCTGGATTAACTACGGGAACCTTTAGGCTGTCGAATAAGCAAGGAAAGCTGAGCCCATTATTTAATATGGGTGTTGAAGAGTTTTCGATCAACGGATCAGACCTTGGATTCTTGAATGGTACCATCTTGGGAAACCAAGGAGGAGATGAGTTTGATCTCAAATTTGATCTTCGCAAAGGAAGTCAAGCCTTCTTTGAGATTGAAGGTATGTTAGAATCAAAAGAAGATGAACTTTTAACCAACCTTAAAGGTAAGTTTGACGGCATGCCGCTAGCACCATTATCGACCATTGGCTCTTCGGTCTTTGATTCGTTAAAAGGTACATTTTCAGGACCTATTTCTTTAATGGGGAATTTGAAAGAAGCCCAACTATCAACTCGTTTAAACATCACTAATGGAGGTATCCGATTTCCTTATTTAGGAATGGATTATACGTTTAATCCAGAAGCGACTATTGAAATAACACAACAAGCCATACAATTTAATGACATTATTCTCAGTGACTCCGAAGGAATAACGAAAACGCGCCTAACGGGAGCTATTGACCATCGCTATTTTAAAGATTATAGTTTAGACCTTGCTATAGATACTGGGGATGAACCTTCATTGATGCTAAATACCTCTTATAGAGATGGGGCACTTTACTATGGAAAGGGGCTTGTGACAGGTACTGCAAGTTTTAAAGGTCCATTTAATTCTCCCGTAATTAGTGTAAAGGCGAAGACGTTTGCGGGAACAGAGATACAGATTCCGTTAGAAACAGAAACGACTGACTTTACCGATGACTATATACGTTTTGTAAGTGAGGAGAATGAGGAAAAAGAAGAAGAATTAATTCGTCAAAATTCATCCTCTAAGATTACCCTAGATTTTGACTTAGAGATTACACCTGAAGCTAAGGTAACTGTTTTAGTTGACCAGATTTCTGGCACCGAGTTAAAGGGTAGCGGAACAGGGCTGCTTCTCATGCGTTTGATAGATGGTGAGTTCTCTATGTTTGGAGATTACGCCGTTAGCTCAGGAAATTTCAATTATCGCTTTGGAGGACTCATTGATAAAGATTTTGACCTACAACCAGGAGGTACTATTACCTGGCAAGGAGATCCTTATAACGCTCAATTAAACTTGACAGCTCTTTATCGTCTGAGTGCTAATCCAGCTCCTTTGTTGAATTCAAGTAGTTATCCGAGACCAGTGAATACTGATGTTTCTATTCGTTTAGGGGGAGCTATTTTGCAACCTCAAATCGATTTCGGAATCAATTTCCCCAATCTAAGTTCAGTGATACGAAGTGAAATTGAGTATCGATTGAGAGATCAGTCTACGCTCGAAAGAAATGTATTCTTCTTGTTAGCTCAAGGTAGTTTTGTGAATGATCAAATGGGAATTTCACAAGGAGTTCTCACTGGTAATTTGATGCAATCAGCGTCAGGATTATTAGATCGTGTACTAGGGGAGTCAGAATCGTTTGATTTGGGTCTTTCTTACGAACAAGGTTTTACTAGTCCACAATCGAATGTGGATATAGAAGATCGAATTGGTGTAACGGTAAGTACGAAACTCGGTAAACGTGTTTTATTTAATGGAAAATTAGGGGTTCCTGTTGGAGGTGTAACAGAAACAGTTGTTGCTGGGGACGTAGAATTACAGGTGATTTTGAATGAAGAAGGCACATTGAGCGCCAAGATCTTTAATAGAGAAAATACGTTAAGCCAAGTATTTGTGGGTGCTCAGGGCTATACCCAAGGCTTAGGTCTTAGTTATCAAGTCGATTTTGAAAACTTCAAAGATTTAATTCGAAGAGTATTAAAATCAGCGAATCAAGCGGATTAATTAGCAGATTTAATTAGATTTGGCGCGACAAAACTATGAATCAATCAATCAAAAGAATTGGAGTACTGACCTCAGGAGGTGATTCTCCAGGTATGAATGCGGCTATCCGTTCGGTAGTGCGTACTTCTGCGTTTCACGGTCTCGAGTGTACCGCTGTATATCGAGGGTATCAAGGTTTAATTGACGGAGATTTTGAAGAGTTTAATGCTCGCTCTGTGAATAATATAATTCACAAAGGGGGTACGATTCTTAAGTCGGCACGTTGTGAAGACTTTAGAACCCCAGAGGGTCGTAAAAAGGCCTATGATAACATTCAAAAAGCAGGAATGGGCGCCCTTGTTGTAATCGGTGGTAATGGTTCTTTAACGGGGGCTCAAAAACTAAATGAAGAGTTTGGCTTTCCGGTAATGGGAATTCCAGGAACAATCGATAACGATATTTTAGGAACCGATTACACGATCGGTTTCGATACAGCGATCAATACCGTGGTAGATGCTATTGACAAAATTCGTGATACTGCGAGTTCTCACAATCGCCTCTTTTTTGTTGAGGTAATGGGTCGTGATGTTGGTTTAGTAGCCTTAAATAGCGGCGTAGGAGCAGGTGCAGAAGAAATCTTGATTCCTGAACAAAATCTAGGACTCGATCGAATGCTCGAATCTTTAAAGCACAGCAAGGATTCAGGAAAATCGTCAAGTATTGTTGTTGTAGCTGAAGGAGATAAAACTGGAAAAAATGTTTTTGAACTAAAAGAATACGTTGAAAAACATCTGCCGATCTACGATGTTCGAGTTTCGGTTTTAGGACATATGCAAAGAGGTGGATCACCTACTTGTTTTGATCGTGTCTTGGCTTCTAGAATGGGAGTAAAGGCAGTAGAGTCTTTAATGGAAGGAAAAACCAATTATATGATTGGTATTGAAAATAATAAAATGGTATTGACTCCTATTGACTATGCCATCAGTGGATTAACCCCCATTGATGAAGAATTAGTACGGGTATCTGATATCATGAGTTTTTAATTAATTAGTAATCATCAAATAATAATAAAATGGGAAAGTTGAAAGTAGGTATTAACGGATTTGGTCGTATCGGACGTATGGTTTTTCGTGCAGCAGCACAGAGAGACGATATTGAAATCGTAGCGATCAATGATTTATTAGAATTAGACCACCTAGCCTATCTATTAAAATACGATTCGGTACACGGTAATTTCAAAGGAACCGTAGAAGTTTCTGGCGATCAATTAATCGTTAACGGAAATGTGGTTAGAATTACTGCAGAGAGAGATCCACGTAACTTAAAGTGGGATGAAGTAGGAGCGACTGTTGTTGCTGAGTGTACAGGTATTTTTACCACTCTTGATATGGCACAACAGCACATCGAGGGAGGTGCTAAGAAAGTAGTAATCTCTGCGCCATCAAAAGATGCTCCGATGTTTGTAATGGGAGTGAACCACAACGAAGTAAAATCAACCGATACTATCGTATCGAACGCGTCTTGTACTACGAACTGTTTAGCTCCTTTAGCTAAGGTTCTTAATGACAATTTCGGAATTGAGGAGGCATTAATGACAACGGTACACGCTACTACGGCAACACAAATGACCGTTGATGGTCCTTCTAGAAAAGATTTTAGAGGAGGTCGTTCAGCTTTACTAAATATCATCCCAGCAGCTACGGGTGCAGCCAAAGCGGTAACAAAAGTAATTCCTGCATTAGAAGGTAAATTAACAGGTATGGCCTTCCGTGTTCCTAACGCAGACGTTTCTGTTGTTGACCTTACGGTTAAATTATCAAAAGAAACTTCATATGAAGAAATTAAGAAAACCTTCAAAGCTGCTTCTGAAAATCAATTAAGAGGAGTTTTAGGATATACAGAAGATCTTGTAGTTTCACAAGACTTTATTGGCGATGCGAGAACTTCAATTTTCGACGCTGATGCAGGTATTGAATTGAACTCAACCTTCTTTAAACTAGTTTCTTGGTACGATAATGAAGCTGGATACTCGAATAAACTAATTGATCTAGCACTTCACGTTGCATCGATCTAAGGATAGGTATTTATGATCTTAATCGTAGATAGCGGTGCAACTAAATCTGATTGGATTGCACTCAATGAAAAAGGAGAGGAACTTTTCAAAACACAAACTTTAGGTTTGTCGCCTGAAGTATTGACAAGAGAAGTTATCGAGGATCGTTTAGCGAATAATTTTGAGATTTCTCAAAATCGCGAAAAGGTTTCTCAACTTCATTTTTATGGTGCAGGTTGCGGAACAGAACGTATGAAGAAGTTTCTAAGTGAAATTTTCACCGTTTTCTTCCCTAAGGCAAAGATTGATGTTAAAGAAGATACCTATGCCGCGATTTACGCCACCACAGATATTGGTAAGCAAGGTATCGTTTGTATTCTTGGTACCGGTTCCAATTGTTCTTATTATGACGGTCACCAGCCTTTTCAAAAGGTAACTTCACTCGGTTATATCCTTATGGACGACGCCAGCGGAAATTACTTTGGGCGTAAACTCTTGAGAGATCTTTATTTTCACAAAATCCCTCAGGATTTAGCGATTAAATTTACCAAAGAGTATCCCCTTGAGGCTGATATTATCAAAGACCACCTCTATAAGCAACCGAATCCAAATACCTATCTAGCGACCTTTGCACGTTTTCTAATTGAAAACAAAGATCATAGATATTGTAGAGGAGTGATTAATAAAGGTTTACAGCAATTTGTAAATAACTACATCATGCAATTTGAATTGGCTACTAAGGTACCCTGTCACTTTGTAGGTAGTATTGCTTATTATCTTAAAGATGAGCTTGAGGCAGTACTCAATAATAATGATTTAGTTATAGGTAAAGTACTTCGTAAGCCTATTGATGGATTGGTGGAATTTCACAGAAAGACGATGTAGCCTACTTCTGGGCGATGAGCGAGATTTCAACATTCACATTCTTCGGAAGACCTAAAACCGCGACAGTTTCTCTAGCTGGAGCGGTTTTTTCGTTAAATAAGGTGGCGTAGATTCGATTAACTATTTCGAAATGAGCCATATCACTTAAAAATAAACTACACTTTACTACTTGCTCAGGGAGGTAGTTAGCCTCCTTAAGAATGGCCTTGATATTATTAATAACTCGTTCTGTCTCACACGTGATGTCTTTGGTGTCTAGTTCACCTGTTACAGGATCAATCGCAATTTGACCTGAAACGAATAAGGTATTATTTGACTCTACAGCTTGTGAATAGGGGCCGATAGGAGCAGGTGCATCTGGAGTATAGATAATTTTTTTCATCAGCGTCTTATTGCATTTCGTTGACTGCGACTTTCCCATTTAAGATCAGAAAGCATGCTGCTCTTGATTCCAATAAAAAAGTCCCAACGAGTATTGGTGCCAAAAGGTACCCAATTAAATCGAAGATCAAAGCTTTTAAGGTCTCTACGAAAGCCTAATTGTGTTAGGTTAAACCCTTTATTGGTAAAATCATAACCCGAAGAGAATCTAATTTTCCATTCAGGAGTGAGATCTAAATTTCCCGAAAACATCAGTGAAGCATTGGTAAAGTTGTTCTCTCTCGCTGCATTGGTGTATCCACTGGTGAACTGAAGATTCATATTCCAAGGGATCGCATTTCTGTATAATTTACCAATCTCTTCATTCTCCTCTTCTTCAGTATCTAGGTCATCATTGAGTCCAAATCCAAACAGATCATTAGCTGCTCCCCCTGATGCGGTTCTATAATCAGAGTCATAACCTCTTCTAGTGTCTTCCTCACTCTCTTCCTTTTCTTCTCTTTGGTTTTTGGGTTTAAAGGTATCGTTGTTTAAACGGTAGCTTACATTAATATTTGCTCGAGTTAAACGAAATAAACCTCCTCCGTTTTGAACATTCAATGTATTTATTCGTCTTCCATCTTCATTGACGGCATAAGGGTCAAGGGCTCCATTTAGATTGATATTCATCTTTTGGTCTAGAATCGCCGTTGCAGCATTAAAGCTTACCGGAGCGAGTCTGAGTGAATCAGCCTCCATGTTGTAAGAGCTGGCAAAATTGAGGTTGCTGAAAATAGGAATCTTCCTAGATTCTGTTTCGGTGCTATCCTTTGATTTGACCTTAGCTTCAATGGTATTTTGGAGACTAAATGTAAGTGCGTTACTTCTACTCAGTGAGGGTGCACCGTTATAGGTTCCTTCAAACCTTGAATACGTCTCCAATTCGCCGTCGTAATTGGTGTAGGTATCGTAATACTGCTCAAACGAGGGACGGTATCCCCAACCCACAGAGGGTCTCATTAGGTGTCGTATCGCTTCTAATTTATTCCCTTCCTTAAAGGTGTAAGTACCGTAAACAGTGGTTCCAATATTCGCTGAGATACCATACCTGTTAAATCGGTCAAACCCTTTCACGGTGTCTAATACGATTTCTCTGTTTTGTTCGATGTTGGGGTCCTGACCTCTTGTGTAGGTTTCAAAAGTCCATAGATCTTCATAATTAGCCCCCATAGAAACGCTAAAAAACTTAGCCACTTTGAAGTTCGTACTAATCGGAATCGTATGCCTTGCACCCATCTTTACATCATCGAACATTCTAGCCGTTAAAAAAAGCGAATCTGTTGTTTTTACTCTGTTTTCGAATCGAGAGCTGTATTGAAAATTGATGTTTTGAAAAATTCCCTTTTTCATTCCGTTTCTAGGTGAAAATGGAAAGATCCGCTCCATGTTCACCTGAGCGGTAGGCAGGGTTAAGTTGATTTCTTCAGTGTTTGTATTTTGGTTATGCGTCGCGCTGAGATTGACATTCACTGATGGATAGGCTGGGAATGTTTTGGTGTAAGATATCGAAGATGAGAGGTTATTATTCTGCGTAAGTGCAAGGTTTTGTTGATTTGCTGAACTTCTAAAATAAGAGCTCGATCCAATATTCACTGAAGCTGAAAATCTAGAATTTGGATTGGCTTTTGCATCTTGACTATGAGAGATTTGGAGATTGAAAATGCTACTTCGACTGTAATCTTCGAATCCTTTTTGGCTCGTGATTAGATTTTCATATCTCAAATTAATATTTCCTCTAAATCGGTAGCGTTTGGTGTAAATGCTTTGCATTTTAAACCCATAGCTACCATTGGTGTAATAATCCCCAGTTAGACTTAGATCAACATATTCGCTTAGTGGAAGGTAGTAACCACCATTTTGAATCGCATATCCTCGCTGAGGGTCGTTGGTAATTGTTGGGAAAATCAAACCTCCAGAGCGTCCTTGTGTCAGGGGAAGCACAGCGAAGGGTAGTGCGATCGGGGTAGGTACATCGACCAGATACATGTTTGCAAAACCGGCAATGATTCGTTTCCCGGGAATGAATTTTGCCTTATTGATTTTGATGTAGTAATCTGGGTCAATCGTATCCTTAGCGGTCGTGAGCTTTCCTTTTTGAAAATAAAAAACAGAGTCGTTTTCTTTTTTGGTCATTTCAGTGTAAACCTTCATGTTTTCACTTGAAGGCCCCATACTTCCATATCCTGCACCTTGTTCAGTTCGAGAATTAAAAATGATTGCTTTTTCAGTGGTGAAGTTGTATCGGATAGAATCAGGAACTACAACGCTTGGACCTTGTTTGAAGTTAGGCGTCTGGTCAAGATTACCTTCACTATTTTTAATTCTCCCAGCTTGAACCTCGTTGGTTACGTAGTCGATAGCAATAATTCCAGAGGCTAATTGGGTATCTGCGTAAGTGATTTTTGCCTGATTGGATAATACAATAGCCGACTGTTTCTGATCAATAGCCACCGAATCTGTGGCGCTATATACAATCGGTGCATCTAATGTTGAAGCTACTTTGAAGGGTTGCTCAGTAGGTAAGGTTTGTTTTAGAGAATCTTTTAGGGCCTCATTTGCGGTAACTACTTGAGGTAACAAGGGAGCTACAATAGTGTCTGAAGCCGCAATAGGACGAACTAGCAAGTTTTTTATAGCGATTTGCTTCTGTGCATGAACTGCCGAAAATGCAGTCATCCATAGAAGAAAAATGATCCAATAATGCCTTTGTGTCGACAACAGTAATTCTAAATTTAAATCAAGTGAAAAAAGGGCCTGATTAATGGGTTCAAACTTACGGATTAATTGCCGAAACTATCTGGGAATGCTTAATTTTAGGGTATGTTTCACATCTCTATGGTTCGGTTGCTTCTGCGAGGATTAGTTATCGCTTCATTGCTCTATTTGGGATTTCCTTCAATCTATGCCCAATCTGATCAATTTAAAGTAGTTCTTGACCCTGGTCATGGGGGTAAAGACCCAGGAAATGTGCATAACGGCTATTATGAAAAGAACATCACCCTTGCTATTTCTAAAAAGGTTGAGGCCATTTTAAGGAAAGAAGAAGATATTGACGTTTCTTTAACTAGGGACCGTGACGTTGCTGTAAACTTATACGCTCGAGGACCCATTGCGAATAAAAGAGGTGCGGATGTTTTCGTTTCTATTCATTGTGATGCTCATGATTCAAATGCTCACGGTGCAGGAACCTTTGTTTTGGGACTTCATCGTGCCGATAAAAATCTAGAAGTCGCGAAACGTGAAAACGCGGTTATTTATCGAGAAGAAGGTTACACTGAGAATTACGCAAAGTTTAATAGTGATGCTATTGGGGTGTCGGTGATTCAGGAAGAAAACCTGAATCAAAGTATTCAACTAGCCTATAAAGTTCAAAACGGCCTAGTAAAGAGTGCAGGCAGAAGAGACAGACAGGTCAAACAAGCAGGCTTTGTCGTACTCTATGGTACCGTCATGCCATCGATTCTTATCGAGGTAGGTTTTCTAAGTAATTCTAACGAAGGAGCTTTTTTAAATTCAAATGCTGGACAGCAAAAGGTCGCTGAGGCAATAGCCACCGCTCTAATTGATTATAAAAATGAATTCTTTATGAATTCTATAGTGTTCGATCAATCCATTTCTGATTCAACCACCTATTACCGGATACAATTAGCTGCTTCAGATCGAAGACTTTCAGAAAACGATCTTTTTTTTAAAGGATTAAAACCTATCTATCGTGATGAGGATTCAGCGGTAATGCGCTATTTTTACGGAAGAACCAGTTCTTTTCAAACTGCCCAAAAATTATTACAACAGGCTCATAACAAAGGGTTTAAAGACGCTTTTATTGCCGAAATGAATTAACGAATCAATGAATCTACTTCGATTAACTAAAGAAATAAAGGCTGGATTAATTGTTGTACTTGGTATTACAGCGGTAATCCTGGGATTTAGCTACCTCAAGTCGAATAGTCTATTAGGAAAATCGACCAAGCTATATGCGGTATACGATCACGTGGGAGGGTTGCAATCGGGTACTGCTGTTTCCTTGAACGGGTTTAGCGTAGGTACCATTGACGATATTACTTTTTTAGATGAAACCGGAAAGCTGATGGTTTCTTTTACCTTAATTACCGATTTACCCATACCCGCAGATTCGAAAGCTGAACTTTATGACACCTCTGTTCTAGGAGGAAAAGGTCTTCAAATTATTTTGGGAACTCCAGGTTCGGCGATCGCACAAAGTGGCGATACCCTAACCTCGATGGTAAAGATCGGAATGACCGACCGAATCACTGAGCTAATGGAGCCTCTTGAAGCCAAGGTGAACAGTGCAATAGTCGAGACTGATCTACTGATGAAAAACCTGAATCAATTGTTAGATGCTGATTCGCAAGCTCTTCTTAGAGAAACCCTTAATAACTTCAGCGAAACTAGCGCCTCATTAAAGGTGATTTCGCAAAACGTTAGTGAGAACTTAACTGCTAACGAAAAGGCGTTAGGAACCATCCTCGAAAACACGGCAGAGTTAACCTCAAATTTATCGAGTGTTACTCAAACCTTAAATGAAGCAGATCTAAAAGGTTTAATGGCTGATTTAAATGAGTCTATATCAGCAACAAAAGAAATTCTTGCAGGAATCAATAATGGGGAAGGTGCTGTTGGGCAGATTTTCACCAACCAAGAATTATACGTTTCCTTGACGTCAAACTTGAACCAATTAGAATGGCTTTTACAAGACTTGAGACTTAATCCTAAGAGATATCTTTCGGTATCCGTATTTGGCAAGAAACAAAAGGATTATGTGGCTCCAGAATCAGACCCTGCTAAGAACTCAAAGAACTAATGATCAATTCTATTCTTTTTTTACTTCTGCTTATTGCTGGTATTGGATTTTTTATTCGAAACAGTAAAAAAATTGTTGCGGCAGTTCATCTAGGTACTTCACTGCCTAAAGTAGACCGAAAAAAGGAGCGTTGGTTTCAAATGCTTCGTTTGGCTTTTGGACAGCAGAAGATGCATCGTAACCTTTTAGTAGGAGTATTACACCTTGTGGTTTACCTCGGTTTCATCATTATTAATATCGAGCTTTTAGAAATTATAGTCGATGGTTTAATTGGTACCCACCGCGTATTTAAAGGTTTAGGCAGGTTTTACAATTTCGCTATCGCAACTTTTGAAGTGTTTGCTCTATTAGTGATTTTTTCAGTGATTGTCTTTTGGATGCGTCGAAACCTACTTCGCATTGCTAGGTTTTGGAGCCCCGAAATGAAAGGCTGGCCTAAGTCTGATGCGAATTGGATTTTGATTATCGAGTTGGTCTTGATGGGTTTGTTCCTTACCATGAATGCCGCTGATTATACCCTTCAACTTAAGGGGCACGAAGCATACCCTTTAGCAGGATCCTTTCCTGTGAGCAGCCTGGTCGTACCGATTTTCCAAAACTTTTCGTTAGAGACTCTAGTCTTTATTGAACGTGTTTCTTGGTGGATGCATATAGGTGGCATCCTATTTTTCTTAAACTATCTGTATTACTCGAAGCATTTACATATTCTATTAGCATTTCCACATACGTTCTACGCTTCTCTTGAACCGAAAGGTAAAATGGCTAATAATGAAATCGTTACTTCAGAAGTAAAAATGATGTTGGGCATACCTACCGAACCGGTGACGGCTGAAGAGATATCTTTTGGAGCTCGAGATGTTCATCAGTTATCTGCTTTACAGCTTTTAGGGGCCTTTTCTTGTACCGAATGTGGTCGTTGCACCGCTTCGTGTCCGGCTAATCAAACGGGTAAATTATTATCACCTCGTAAGATCATGATGGCTACGAGAGATCGTGCCACTCATTTCATTGAAAAGAGTGATACAGTGAAAGAGAACTTTTTACTTGATCATTATATCACTCGCGAAGAATTGTGGGCTTGTACTACATGTAATGCGTGTGTTGAGGAATGTCCGATCGGCATAAGTCCTATGTCAATCATTTTATCAATGCGCCAATATATCACCATGGAAGAGGCATCATCTCCCTCAGAACTTAATTCAATGATGACTAATATTGAAAACAATGGGGCTCCGTGGCCGTTTAACAGTGAAGATCGTTTGAAATGGATAGACTAATCGTAAAAACCATGGCAGAATATGCTGCCGAGGGTAAGTCGCCTGAGGTACTATTTTTTGTCGGATGTGCAGGAAGTTTTGATCAGCGAGCCCAACAGGTTACAAAGGCCTTCGTTAAAATTCTAAATAGTGCGAATATATCCTTTGGTGTACTGGGTAAAGAAGAGACCTGTACGGGAGATCCTGCCAAACGTGCTGGCAACGACTTTTTATTTCAAATGCAAGCCCTAACTACTATTGAAACCATGAACGCCTATGGGGTAAAGAAAGTGGTTACTACTTGTCCGCATTGTTTTAATACGATCAAAAATGAATACCCTTCACTCGGAGGAAATTATGAAGTTCTTCATCATACCCAATTTTTAAAACAGTTGTTAGAAGAGAATCGTATCCAGATTGAAGGCGGAAGTTTTAAGGGGAAAAAGATCACCTACCATGATCCTTGTTATCTGGGTCGTGCAAATGGAGTTTACGAGGCGCCTAGAGAAATTATAAAAAAGTTAGAGGCTGAAATCGTTGAGATGAAGCGATGCAAGAAAAATGCACTCTGTTGTGGAGCTGGTGGTGCGCAAATGTTTAAAGAATCCGAAGCGGGTAAAAAGGAAATTAATCACGAACGCTCTGAGGAAGTGAATGCAAGTGGAGCATCGGTTGTTGCGGCTGCTTGTCCTTTCTGTAATGTAATGTTAAATGATGGTGCTACTGCCACAGATTCTTCAGTAGAAGTTAAAGATTTAGCTCAACTCATCGTAGAAGCTGCAGATTTATAAGAATGACCAGGTATGAAAATTAGTTTTGAAGAACTTCCCAATCAGGCTAGAATATGGATTTATCCATCGAATCGTCCTTTTACTGAAGTGGAGCTAGAGCGATTAATTCCTAGCTTAGATCACTTTGTGGCCCATTGGGCTGCGCATGGCACCCCTTTAAAAGCTGCATATACGCTACCTTACAGACGATTTATTGTGTTAGGAGTAGATCAAGATAGCCAGAAGGCTTCAGGTTGCTCTATTGATCATTCCGTTCGTTTTATTCAAGAAATCGAGGAAGAATTTCAAGTGACACTACTCGATAAAATGAATGTTACCTTCAAACAAGGAGAATTCTTAGCTTATAAACCCCTATCAGACTTTAGAAAAATGGCTAAGGATAAGGCGGTTTCAGCAAATACTATTGTATTTAACAATCTAGTTGAGAGCAAGGAGGAGTTCGAGACTCATTGGGAAGTGCCTGCAAGTGATAGTTGGCATTCACGATTTTTGTAATTTAACTGAATGATCAATAAATATACTCGGGTGCTATTAATGATTTTAGCATCCATACAATCCTACGCTCAGTCTATAAATTCTAATGTACTCGATGCGGATGACCGATATCGGCAGAATGTTTGGGTAGATAGTATTTATAATCAAATGACTCTTGAGGAAAAGGTAGGGCAACTTATCATTGTTTTTACCGACTCAAAACCTTCTGAAAATGAGCCAGAGCGTGTAGAAGCACTGATCAATGATCAACATATTGGAGGGCTTCTATTTTCTGTAGGTAGTCCAGAAAGGCAATTAGAACTTACTCGTCGTTATCAGGAATCTTCTAAAATTCCGCTACTGATGACTATGGATGCTGAATGGGGGCTTAGTATGCGATTAAAACCATCGTTTGCATTTCCTTGGAACATGACTTTGGGTGCGACTAGGAACAACGAACTTATTAGACGGGTGGGCGAGCGAATAGGTGCGCATAATAAACGTGTCGGTATTCACATTAATTATGCTCCAGCGGTAGATTTAAATACCAACCCACTGAATCCAATAATCGGAAACCGTTCTTTTGGCGAAGATCCCGAAGTAGTTAGTGAGGCAGCTGAGGCGTTTTATTCGGGTATGTGGAGTGCTGGTGTTATGGGTTCCGTAAAGCACTTTCCTGGACATGGAGATACCTCAGCAGATTCGCACCATTCATTACCTGTGGTTACGGCTGATCGCAAACAATTAGACACGCTAGAATTGATTCCATTCAAACGAATGATTGATTCGGGTGTTCATTCGGTTATGGTAGCCCATTTAGCTCTTCCAAAATTAAAAGATGCTAAAAACGATCCGGCGTCGATTTCCTACTACATATCTACTGAGCTACTACAGAATCAACTCGGTTTTAATGGTTTAGTAATTACAGACGCCTTAAATATGAAAGGAGTGAGTGAGGGGATTAGTCCAAATGAAGTTGGTCTAAAAGCTTTTGAGGCAGGAGCAGATATTATCCTATACCCGCTTGATGTAAAGGCTACCACAGATATTTTACTAGATAAGATCAAGGACTCCTCGTACCTACAAAAACGACTCGAACAATCGGTTAAAAAGATTCTTAAATCTAAATACTTATTAGGGCTAAATCACTTAGAAATTCCATCATTAGAAAGATTAAATGAAGAAATTGAAACTCCTGATGATCAATTATTAAGAGAGCAAGTTTTTGAGTCGGCAATAACAGTGATTGACGATGATAAAAACCTTCCTCTTACAATTTCAAATCAATACTTATATGTCTCTTCTGATTCTGAAGATGATCTGTCGTTTTATGAATCCTTAAGGAGATATGCTATCGTGGATAAGGTCTCTTTTTCTGAGTTGAATACCCTTGAATTAGCAGATTATGCTGCAGTTATTATAGGTCACTTACCAGATACCAGTACTCCTTGGAAGAAGACTAGTTTCTCAGAGGAATTTAGAAAACAATTAGGGCAGTTAGAATTATCGAAGGTTCCAATAATTATTGCGCATTTAGGAAGTCCTTATGCTCTTGATGCTATTTCTGAATCAAAGGCTTCCGTACTCGTTGGCTATCAAAACACGGCTGAATCCCGAAGCGCTGCTGGGCAAGCCATTTTTGGAGCAATTGCAGTCAAGGGAAAATTACCCGTTACTGTGAACCACCGATTTAAGGTAGGAATGGGGGTCTCTTACCCAGCTCAGAACTTAATATCCTATTCTAAGGTTCCTGAAAGAGTCGGTTTTTCTAGTAATAAACTAAAAGAAGTTGATCGCCTAATTGCTAGAGTGGTAGCCATACATATTTGTGTAGCCCTTTTCAAGGGCTTTTCAAAAAGTATAGGGTTGGGGGGTTGACTCCTCAGCCATGAAGAGTTATGGTCCCCGCACCGCCTAAAATGTAGGCAGTTGCAGAACGATACCCTTGAACCCCCGTTCCGGGACCCGTATACAAATACCTACGTCTCGGGCGGTCCGGGGGGCGTAACTCTTTAGGGCTGAGGAGTCAACCCCACAACCCATACTT
>OBOM01000011.1_pt1 | contig 21774 bp, 22 predicted proteins | sample 1535151 | NCBI WGS metagenome assembly OBOM01 (sample SAMEA3275616, study PRJEB22092) | marine metagenome | biome: marine biome; feature: surface water; material: Seawater | collected 2014-06-21T11:30:00+00 | depth 0 m | reverse complement strand
GTTCAATTTTATTGGCGAAAAGCTTGGTGCTCGTTATGAAGAGGAATGGATACCCTCTTTAACTACATTGTTCGGAGTCTTTCTAGCGATGATTTCAGTGATTATTCAAGTATTAAAAGAAAACAAATGATTAAGGAAGTATTAAAAATGATAAGCGTTCCCTTTGCCTTGGGCGCCGTTCATTTTCTTTTTAGTGACTCAATTACTCGTGATTTCTATTTGTTTTTTATGGGGATGATTGGGGTAGGAGCACTTCTTGTTTGGGCGCTTACTCTAATTGAAAAGACGTATTACATTGGGTTCAGCTACCTGGGGTTCTTGGGGTTAAAACTAATTGTTTTCATGGTTCTCTTTGGAGAAACTCTCGAGGCCCTCTCTGCCTTAGAAACGATTTCGAGAGCCACTTATTTAACTCCCTTTTTTATATCCTTATGGGTAGAAATAGGCGCTTTGTATAAGGTCTTAAATCACGCTTCTAAATCAGAATAAAATCAAAATTTATAAGCCGTGGTTTTATAGTAAATTAGAATACTTACCTTTGCCACAATTTTAACAAAGCCGACAGAAGTAAAACGCTCAAATGAAGTTAGGTAAAACAGCTAGAAATAAGGTGCTTAGCCTCTTTAGTTTATTCTTTTTTTACGGAGCATTCGCAGCGAGTGATAGCCCAAAAACAGAAAGTGAATCAGAGAATCACGGAGCGGTAAGCAGTGAAGCTGAGATCAGTGAGTACATTCTTCATCACATTAAAGACGCTCACGACTTTCACTTATTTTCATACAACGATTCAGAGGGTCACCGCAAACATATCGGCTTTCCACTACCAGTTATTGTATATTCTTCGAAAGGACTGAGAACTTTCATGTCTTCTGAATTTCATCATGATGATTCAGGTCACCACGTGGTAGAAAGCGACGGAGTGTCATTGGTAAAGTACCATGAGAAAATCTACGAATTAGAAGAGGGTGCGCACGGCGTTGAGTTTGATGAGCAACACCATCCTACCAATGCCCATGCCGTTTTAGATTTATCTATCACCAAAAGTGTATTCGGGTTTTTATTAGTCAGCCTTCTTATGTTATTGGCTTTCGGCAGATTAGCTAAGCAGTACAAGAAACAGGCCGTACCAACTGGATTTGGTCGAGTTCTTGAGCCGCTGATCTTGTATGTGCGTGACGAAATCGCTAGACCAAACATTGGAGAAAAGCACTACAGAAGATTTACTGGATTTTTAATGACGGTATTCTTTTTTATCTGGATCTCAAACTTACTAGGTCTTACTCCACTAGGATTCAATATTACTGGTCAAATTGCGGTAACCTTTAGTCTTGCACTATTCACTTATTTGATTACTCAGTTTAGTGGTACTAAGGATTATTGGAAACACATCTTCTGGATGCCAGGGGTTCCTGTTCTTATGAAGATTATTCTAGCGCCCATCGAATTACTTGGAACTCTAACGAAGCCATTTTCACTTATGATTCGTTTGTTCACAAATATTTCTGCAGGCCACATCGTTGTGATGAGCCTAATCTCTATTGCGATCATTATGAAAAGCACATTAGGCGCTGCCGGAGCCACAGTTCTTTCATTAGCCCTGTCGTTCTTTTTAACATTAATCGAGCTTCTTGTAGCCTTCTTACAGGCATATATTTTCACTATGCTTTCAGCCCTATTTATTGGTATGGCGGTAGAAGAACACGATCATCATTAATAATTAATTTTTTGTTTAATCTATAGTTCAATCATTATGACAATTCCAAATTTAGTAGGTGCAGGCCTAATCGTTATCGGAGCAGGAATGGGTCTTGGTAAAATCGGCGGAAGTGCAATGGAAGGTATTGCACGTCAGCCAGAGGCTGCCGGTAAGATTCAAACTGCAATGATTATCATCGCAGCACTATTAGAAGGTTTAGCATTCGGTGCTCTTTTCTTAGGAAAATAAACCTTAAAACAAAGTGGGTTGGCCGCGGTTGGCGGCCAACAACACTTTAATTAAAACGGTAACAAAGGAATGGAACAACTATTAAACGATTTTTCACCAGGATTATTCATCATGCAAAGCGTGTTAATGCTTGCTGTGATTTTCTTAATGGTAAAATTTGCTTGGAAGCCTATCGTTTCTGCTCTTGATGAAAGAGAAGAAGGTATCAAAAATGCTCTTGAAGCTGCAGAAAAGGCGAAGCAAGAGATGGAAAGCATTTCTTCATCAAACGAAAAACTTTTCAATCAGGCCCGCGAAGAACGTGACGCTATGCTTAAAGAGGCTCGTGAAATGAAGGCTAAGATGATTGCTGAGGCTGAAGCAAACGCTGAAGTAGAAGCAGCAAAAATTATAGCTAGCGCGAAAGAAGCCATTGAGGTAGAGAAAAAAGAGGCTTTAGCAGAGTTAAAAGCTGAGGTAGCTCAACTTTCTATTTCGGTAGCTGAAAAATTATTGAAAGAAGAACTTTCTGACGCCAAAAAAGACGCGTCATTTGTTAATGGTTTACTTGGAGAGGTAAACTTAAAATAAACTATGAAACACTCGAGAGCCTCATTAAGATACGCAAAAGCTTTGTATGCCGCAGCTTCTGAAAAGAATGCTGTCGACGCTGTACAAAGTGATCTAGCTTCTATCCAACTAACTTTGTCTGAAAACAACGAATTAGTTGCTGTGCTTGAATCGCCTGTTGCGAGTAGCAGAGTGAAAAGAGCGTATCTCGATAAGATTTTCACCGATTTAAACCCGTTGACCAGCGGCCTGCTTAATGCTCTTGTTAGCAACGAGCGACTTGAATTACTTCAAGATGTTATTGTTCGCTACGCTGAAAAGCACAATGAAGGTCGTGGAGCAGTAGTTGCTACCTTGAAAAGCAGTTCGGCTACTACTGAAGCTTTTGACAACGAAATCATTTCAAAAATCAAAGCCTCTGGTTATTCAGAGGTAACTCTTGAAAAACAAATCGTACCTGAACTTATTGGTGGATTTGTCCTAAGAATTAATGACCTGCAGTTTGATGCAAGTCTTTCAAAACAACTGAATCGATTAAAAAGAGAATTTTCTAATAGTCTATAACGATGGCAGAAGTAAAAGCAGCTGAAGTTTCAGCAATCTTAAAAAAGCAAATCGAAGGTTTCGACGCTAGCGCTACCCTTGACGAGGTAGGAACTGTACTTGCAGTGGGTGACGGTATCGCACGTATTTACGGTCTATCTAACGCACAATATGGAGAACTTGTTGAGTTCGACGGAGGAATGCAAGGAATCGTACTTAACCTTGAAGAGGATAACGTAGGTGTTGTACTTCTTGGTCCATCTAAAGAAATTACCGAAGGTTCTACTGTAAAGAGAACACAACGTATCGCTTCTATCAATGTTGGAGAAGGTGTCGTTGGACGTGTTCTTAACACGCTTGGTGAGCCAATCGACGGAAAAGGAGCTGTCGAAGGAGAGACTTTCGAAATGCCACTAGAGCGCAAGGCCCCTGGGGTAATTTTTAGACAACCTGTAAATGAGCCGCTTCAAACAGGAGTTAAGGCGATTGACGCGATGATCCCTGTAGGTAGAGGTCAGCGTGAGCTGGTTATTGGTGACCGTCAAACAGGTAAAACCACGGTTTGTATTGATACGATTCTAAATCAAAAAGAATTTTATGATGCAGGCGAACCAGTATACTGTATTTACGTAGCGGTTGGTCAAAAAGCATCAACGGTAGCTGCTATTGCTAAAACTCTTGAAGACAAGGGAGCTTTAGCCTATACTACCATTGTTGCGGCAAACGCATCAGATCCTGCACCTATGCAGGTTTATGCTCCTTTTGCGGGTGCAGCAATCGGGGAATACTTTAGAGACACGGGTCGTCCGGCGCTAATCGTTTATGATGATCTTTCTAAGCAAGCAGTAGCTTACCGTGAGGTATCACTTCTTCTACGTCGTCCACCGGGACGTGAGGCATATCCTGGAGACGTTTTCTACCTTCACTCAAGATTACTTGAGCGTTCAGCTAAGGTTATCGCAGATGATTCAATTGCGAAGAACATGAACGACCTTCCAGAATCACTAAAAGAAAAAGTAAAAGGTGGAGGATCGTTAACCGCTCTTCCTATCATTGAAACACAAGCGGGAGACGTTTCTGCTTATATCCCAACCAACGTAATTTCGATTACTGATGGTCAGATTTTCTTAGAGCAGGATTTATTCAACCAAGGGGTTCGTCCTGCGATTAACGTAGGTATCTCTGTATCGCGTGTTGGGGGGTCTGCACAGATCAAGTCGATGAAGAAAGTTGCGGGTACTTTAAAACTTGACCAAGCACAGTTTAGAGAACTAGAAGCGTTTGCAAAATTCGGTTCTGATCTTGACGCTGCAACCCTTAACGTAATTGAAAAAGGACGTCGTAACGTAGAGATTCTAAAACAAGCACAGAACGATCCTTACACGGTTGAAGATCAGGTAGCGATTATCTACGCAGGTTCTAAAAACCTACTTAAAGACGTTCCTGTAAATGCAGTTAAGGCTTTTGAGAAGGATTACATTGAAACTCTTAGAATGAGTCATCAAGAGGTTCTTTCTAGCTTGAAAGCAGGAAAACTAACCGACGAGGCAATTGCAGTACTAACTGAGGTAGCTGCTGAAGTAACAAAACGACACCAAGCATAAGAAAGGCTTTATGGCTAACTTAAAGGAAATACGTAACAGAATATCATCGGTTTCTTCAACCATGCAGATTACCAGTGCCATGAAAATGGTTTCTGCTGCGAAATTGAAGAAGGCTCAAGATGCTATTGTTGCTATGCGTCCCTACGCCGATAAGCTTTCTTTTTTATTAGCCGGTTTAGGACAAAATCTTGAAGAAGGTACAGAGAACGTATATGCTGAAAAGCGAGCTGCCAAAAAGGTGCTCCTGGTAGCCATTAGTTCAAATCGAGGGCTTTGTGGGGCTTTTAATACCAATGTCATCAAAGCGGTTAAAGCTGCATCTGAGTCTTATGGCAAAGAGGTGTCCGTTGAAATTGTAACCATCGGTAAAAAGGTGGCAGACGGACTCAAAGAAGCCGTTATTGTCGGAGATCATAGTTCTATCTACGACGACTTAACTTTTGATGCATCTGCAGCCGTAGCAAACGATTTAATAGAGGCTTTTATCTCTGAGCAGTATGACGAGATCAGACTGGTGTATAATTCATTTAAAAATGCAGCAACTCAAATTGTTAAGAACGAAGCATTCTTACCAATGGTAGCAGAAGGAGACGCTTCAGAAACCACCACAGAGGAATACATTTTTGAACCGTCGGCAGAGGAAATCGTAAATGAACTTATTCCTAAGTCTTTAAAAATTCAACTGTATAAAGCGATTAGAGACTCTTTTGCTAGTGAACACGGTGCTCGAATGACTGCCATGCACAAAGCAACAGATAACGCTAAGGAGCTTAGAGATCAATTGAAACTTACCTACAATAAAGCACGTCAAGCGGCTATTACCAACGAGATCCTCGAGATTGTAGGTGGAGCCGAGGCACTTAACGGGTAGTTCACCGACTCAGTTTGTTTATCTTTAGGACATAAGTATTTATGTCTTGAATAGTAGGATTCGTATTCTTCTTTTTTTCATTGTGGTACTCTTGTGGTCGTGTGGTGCTTATCCAGATCAGTACTCAGTTGATAACATCGTTGCTAATCAGGTTTTACCGGGAAGAGCAGAGCAAAGCCCTTATTTCGAGGTTAGATTTCGTTTAACCAAACTCAAATCTTGTGAATGGACTGCGTCTATAGAGGGCGTACCCAAAATGCTTGACCGGCTAGAAGACTCACACCTTCTAAGATTAGATGAATATCGGGAGGGTGAAGTGGTTTTTATTTATTGTTTGAACCGTCCAAATCGTAAAACCAAGCTTATCTTACCGCCGTTAAGTCGTCCGATCATAAGACAGTAGATTTATGGAGACCATTAAGCGTTTAGGAAAACAGATTTTTGTCTATGGTTTAGCCACTGTGCTTCCCCGCGCATTATCATTTCTCCTATTACCCTTATACACCTCAATCTTTGATCAAGCAGCAGGCTATGGTCAGTACGTTTTTATCTATTCTTGGATCGCCTTTTTCAATGTGCTTTTCTCCTATGGCATGGAGACTGCATTTTTCAGATTTTATCATAAAAGTGATCGGCCAGATCGTGTTTTAACTACTTCAATTTGGGCTCTGGCCACATCTTCTTTAGTCTTGCTCGGTCTTGGAATCCTTTTCTATGAATTCATTGGGTCTGCCACTGGGATTCAACCAGAGTTTGTAAAGAAGACAGTATATATCCTAATACTCGACGCCTTAGTGGTCATTCCTTTTGCCTATCTAAGAGCACAAGAACAAGCCACTAGGTATGCGGTTATAAAATCAATTAACGTGGTTATCAATGTTGGCTTAAACATCTATTATCTTAAGTTCTCAGGAACAAGATTCTTAGGCCATGAAATCGACGCCATTTTTGAGGCTAATATTATCGCTAGTGCTTTCACTCTTTTTTGGATGCTTCCTGTTTACTTTAAATATAAACCGGTATTCGATTATAAGCTGTACAGACAACTCTTGCGGTATGCAATGCCGGTGATGCTTGCAGGCATTGCCTTTACCATCAACGAAGTATTTGACAAGATTATCCTTACCAGGTTAGCGGGCGAAGCAGAAGCTGGGATTTATGGAGCATGCTACAAACTCGGTGTTTTCATGACGCTTTTTGCAACGGCCTATCGAATGGGAGTAGAGCCCTTCTTTTTTAGAGAAGCAAAAAAGGAGAATAAGGAAAAACAATATGCAGAGGTTACTTATTTTTTCGTGGCCTTAGCTAGTGTTATTTATTTAGGGGTTATGGTATTCTTACAGCCTATTGCAAAGATTTTTTTACGTGACGAAATTTATAGAGAAGGCTTAATTATTGTTCCTTTTGTGTTGCTCGGGGCGCTGTTTCTAGGCGTTTATCACAACCTTTCGGTTTGGTACAAGATTACAGATAGAACCTATGTGGGTGCGGTGATATCTGGACTAGGTGCTTTAATTACCCTTGGCTTAAACAGCTATCTTATTCCACAAATTGGGTACATCGCTGCAGCAATAGCTACCCTGGCAGCGTACGGGGCCATGATGTTGATTTCGTTTTTATGGGGGAGAAAATCCTATCCTATTCCTTACAAAGTGGTTCCTATGTTGGGATACCTCACCCTCTCTGTAACCCTATCTCTCACTCATTTCTTTTTCTTTACGACAAGCTTATGGATGGCCTTACTGTTCCTCCTCTTATTTAGTAGCTTTGTTATACTCATTGAAAGATCAACTTTAAAAAGACTCTTTACATCTTATGGTACCCGTTAAGATCATTAACAAATCATCTCATCCATTACCTAGCTATCAGACCTCTCAGTCGGCAGGAATGGACCTTCGAGCAAATAATCCAGAACCTATTGTGTTGAAGCCTCTGATGAGAGCAATTGTTCCGACAGGCTTATTCATTGAATTACCTGAAGGTTATGAGGCTCAAATCCGCCCTCGTAGTGGATTAGCGATTAAAAAGGGTATTGGACTCGTTAATTCTCCAGGAACCATTGATGCAGATTATCGAGGAGAAATAGGGGTAATCGTAGTGAACCTTTCCAATGAGGATTTTACTATCGAAAACGGAGAGCGAATCGCTCAAATGGTAATTGCTAAGCACGAAGTTGCGAGCTGGCAAGAGGTAGAGTCTTTGAACGAGTCAGATCGCGGATCTGGAGGATTCGGTAGTACAGGAACCGCATAAATAAAACCCAATGAAAATTATAGTACCCATGGCGGGAAGAGGCTCGCGCCTTAGACCGCACACTTTAACTGTTCCAAAGCCTTTAGTTCCAGTAGCCGGAAGCCCCATTGTGCACCGTCTCGTTAGAGATATCGCAGCCATATTAGACGAACCTATCGACGAGGTCGCTTTTGTCATCGGAGATGAAGCCTTTTTTGGTAAAGATGTAGAGGACTCCTTAACCGAGCTCGCAGAGAGTTTAGGCGCCAAAGCCTCGATTTATCGTCAAGATCAGCCTTTAGGAACTGGTCATGCGATTATGTGTGCCAAACCATCTCTTGAAGGCCCGGCAGTGATCGCATACGCAGACACGCTTATTCGCGCAAAGTTTGAATTAGACGCTTCTGCAGATAGTGTGATTTGGGTAAAACAGGTTGAAAACCCAGAAGCTTATGGAGTCGTTGAACTAGACGATAAAGGGCAAATTCAAGGATTAGTAGAAAAGCCGACCACTTTTGTATCTGACAAGGCGGTTATTGGCATCTATTATTTTAAAGCCGTCGAAGAGCTGAGAGATGCTCTTACCTATGTTCTTGATAATGAAATCGTAAATGGAGGAGAATACCAGATTAATGATGGTATTAAGCGAATGATGCAGGCTGGTAAGAAATTTATGACCGCAGAGGTAGCGGAGTGGATGGATTGTGGGAACAAAGCGATCACCGTGGAGACCAACCGTCGAATGTTAGGATTTCTACACAAAGAAGGAGAGGCTTTAATCAATGATGACGCCGAAATTGTAAACAGTACTATCGTAGAGCCCTGTAGCATTGCGAAAGGAGCAAAGATTTACAATAGCACTATAGGCCCATATGTTTCGGTCGGAAGCCAAACCCATATCGACAACTGTGAAATCAAGGATACTATTATTCAGTCCCAGTCAAAAATCTCAAACGCAAAGATTCAAAACTCAATGATAGGAAATCACGTCATCTACGACGGCGATTTTACTTCACTTAGTTTAGGAGATTACAGCGCATTAGAATAGTATGAGAAAGAAACGGGCAGCTCTTTATGTATTAGCACTCAGCTTTACTTCATGTGCCTTACTTAGGCCAGGGGCAAACGCCGTTTCGAATCGTACAGGATCACATCCGCTCGAGGTTAATCAAAGAAACTTTCAAGAATCAGAAGGGATTAGAGCTCGAATTAAGGCTGAATTAAAAAACAACGCCGACACTAAGGCCGTTACCCTATCAATGCGACTAAAGCCAAGCGAAGGAATCCTTTTAAGCGCACCGCTCGGGGTTGCGAAAGCCTTGTTGTCTCCCGAAGAAGTCGCCTTCTACAACCGTCTAGACCGAACCTATTACAAAGGCTCTGTTTCAGTCATTGAAACCATCATTCCCGCCCAATTAAGTTACCAGCACATTGAAAGGCTTTTTCTAGGACAGCCGTTATTCTTAGAATCCGTTGAGGGCTTACAAGAGTCAGAACGAAAGGAGGTTAATTTGCTCACCAATAAGACGGTGACTAGTCGAGTGTTTGCCGGAGAATTAACTACGCCCGCTAAAGGCTATTATCGGGTAGGGCTCTCTACCGACAAGTCTCAAATTGGCTTTCAAGAGTTTCAGATCGAAGGGTTTGACAAGCTGAGAATCACCTACCAGTACAAGGACAAAGATTCTTATACACCGCAGGTCATACGGTTAGTTGCGGGAGACCGAGTGCTTAATCTTGAACTAGAGGGGGTTCAACTCAACAAGAAATTGACTTTGCCTTTTCAAATACCATCAGGTTTTACGACAATTAAATGAAGCGTTTCTGGTCCTTTTTAGTTGTACTTCTGACCGTCTGTAATTTTTCGTTTGCACAGCAGAAGACGCAACAGCAACGAAATCTTGAGAAACGTAAAGAGGAGATTGCGATAGAAATTGCTCAGATGGAGCGGTTATTACAGCAACAAGTGCGATTAAAAGGATCAGCTATTGATCAAATTCAACTCCTCGACAATAAGAGATATGCTTTGGAGAGCCTTATCGAGCTTACCGCAAACGAAGTACAACTACTTCAGCGACAAATAGTAGAAAGCAATAGTCGAATCGACGACCTAAAGGAGCAAATCGAAGTAATCAAGCAAGATTACCAAAAAGTAATTGTCAATTCGTATAAGCGAAAAGTTGAGAAAAATAAGTGGCTGTTTTTATTAGCTGCTGATAGCTTCAAGGATGCGCGAAGAAGGTGGAATTATTTATTACAATATGCCTCTTATCGAACCACCCAAGCAGAACGGCTTGTTCGTAAACAAGAAGAATTGCAACAAATTTCTGCCACATTAGAGGAGCAACTCAAGCAAAAAGAAGAAAAGGTTGAAGAAAACCGGCGCCAACAAACCGTCTTGATCGCAGATCGAGAAAAACAAGAACTATTGATTGCTAACGCGCGCAAGCAAGAAAGGGCCTATCGTCGAGAGCTAGCAGATCGAGATAAAGAGCGAAAGCGAATTGATTCTGAAATTGACCGATTGATTCGAGAGGCTATTGAAAAGGCAAATAGAGAGCGATTAGCCAAGGCCAAAAAAGCGAACCGAAAAGACGGGTTTGTGCTCACCCCAGAGTCAGAAGCATTGGCTAAAAGTTTTGAAGGAAACAAAGGAAGACACATTTGGCCGGTAGAAAAGGGAATAAAAAGTATTGGGTATGGCACTTATGCCGACAAGTTATATCCGGCCCTAAAGCATTTCAATAACGGCGTTACCATTGCCACAGAATCTGGTTCAAAGGCGCGTGCGATTTATGACGGAGAAGTGATGAATGTGATGATTAGCCGTCAGGGAATAAAAGGGGTGTACGTTCGACATGGCGACTTTATTACGATGTATTACAATCTTCAGGATGTAAGTGTCAAAGAAGGGGATAAGGTGGTTGCAAAGCAAAGTCTTGGAACCCTGCACACAGACAAGGTGAGCGGTCAAACCCTCCTCAAATTTTATCTTTATAAGAACACAACCCGACTCAACCCAGAGAAATGGGTTTACAGGCTTTAGGAGGCTATTCTATCTCGAAAATCGCCTTTAATTCAGTAGCTTCTTGAGGCTTCATTTTACCAGCTAAGACCAAGCTAAGTTGTTTTCTTCTAAGAGCCGCTTCATACCTTGATTTCTCTAGTTCAGTTTCGGGAATAATCTCTGGAACTTCAACCGGAGTCATGGTGTCGTCAACAGCTACAAAAGTGTAAATCGCCTCATTGGCCTTGGTGCGCTCTCCGCTAATTCGATCTTCAATGAACACATCGATAAAGATTTCCATTGAGGTTTTAAAGGCTCGAGAAACACTGGCCTCTATAGTCACTACACTACCTAGCGGAATTGCGGTGTTAAACGCCACATGATTTACCGAAGCGGTCACGGCTATTCTTCTGCTATGACGTCTTGCAGTGATGTAAGCGGCGCGGTCCATCTTTGATAATAGTGCCCCACCAAATAGGTGGCTCAAGTGATTGGTTTCGCTAGGGAGTACTAGATCAGTGGTTACTGTTCTAGAATCAGATGGAGTTTTCGACTTCATTCTAAATAAGGTTGCTTAGGTCTACACCTTTAAGTTGAGAATAGAAAAAATAGCCTACCGATAAGACAGCTATTACCGCAAGAACAATGGCTAGTTGATAGGTAAAAGAAGGGGCGGATGCTGTTTCTTCGACCATCTCAGGCTTTTCTTCAGCTTTTTTGGAGGGCTTATGTTCTTCAGGCCTTTCGACTTTTAATAGTTCTACTTCTTTTTGAATAGGCTGGGCCGCCTCCTTATCAACCTCTTCTTTTTTGGACGGTGGAGCTACCGCAGGGAGGCCAAAACTTCCTAGTTTAAGCTCAGAGGCTTCTGTGATTAATTGAATGAGGCCATTCGCTTTTTCAAACCTTCCCAAACCTTTAATAACTAAAGATCCTTCTTTATTAAGCGTTGACTTCCATTCAAACACCAACGCTTTCAGTTTTGCTTTTGCGTCATCAACTTCTAAAAGTTCCTTTGAAGCGATCACCGTCGCTAATACAGAATCATCGTTCGACAAATGCGGGTTGAATGAAACGGCACGTTTTGGAGGAAGAAGTTCGCCGTTTTCATTGATGCTAATTCCTAAATAGGCCCCTGGTTCAAAAGCTCCGAAGCCAGGCAGTATTACGAAGTTTCTCTCTTCAAGAAGCGTTTCGATATATGGGGCAAGATGCATAGACACAAATATCTTAAAATTTACTCAATTCTTATAGGCCAATTATTTGGCTGCAAGTATTCTTCACTCCACAGTGATACCTTTAAGCATGTTTTCAGAACTAACCACGCATGAGGCTTTGTTTTTATTAAGTCAATTTTCAGGACTTTCACCTAAAAACCTTAGAGAATATATTTTATTAAATACTGATTGTCAGAATACTATTGCTAGTTTAATTAGCGGTGAAAAAATAAAATACCCATCGGTATATAAAATAAAATCTTTAGACAAAACAGAGTGCCTTAAGGCTCTCGAAGTTTTCAGAAAGCAAGAAACAATGGGAGTAAGAACAATATCCTTTCTTGACAAAGAATATCCCTTTAATCCAAATAAAATGAGCGATGCTCCTGTTCTGATTTATAGAACAGGAGATGCCGGCACCTCTGATCGACGACTTCCGCTTCTTGCTATTGTCGGTACTCGAAAGATGACCGCTTATGGGAAATCCCAAATAGATGAATTTTTTAGAACAGCATGTGAACCTAATTTTGAAGTTATCAGTGGCTTAGCATATGGTATCGACAGTTATTCCCAAAGTGTTGCAAGCAATTCTGGCTTCACGGTTCACAGTGTTCTAGCTCATGGTTTAGACGATACCTATCCTAAATCGCATGTTAGTTTGCGTAAGGGATTAGAGAGTAAGGGGTTTACGTTTTCAGAATACCCGATACAAAGTTCTGCTCACAAGGGGCGTTTTCTTGCGAGAAATCGACTAATAGCCGGCATGGCAGACGTTGTTTGGGTGGTAGAGTCTGCGGAGCGAGGAGGCAGTTTAGTTACAGCAAATTTTGCGAAGGGTTACCATAGCCATTTGGTCGCTTCGCCTGGGGATATTCACAAGGTAACTTCTCAAGGGTGTAATCGTTTAATCGCAAACCATTCGGCAGTGCTGTACGAAAGGCCCGAAACTATTGCTGCGCATTTAGGGGTTCACTTCCCTTTGAAACAATCGCTTTCGAAAAAGGGTCCTAAAGACCCAAAGACGCTAAAGATTTATGAGCTATTAAAATTCCACCAAAAACTTTATCCTAGTCAAATCATTCAATTATCGGGACTTGAGAAGGATACGGTATTAGAGCTATTACTCAAAATGCATTTAGATGATCAGGTGGTTCACAACCCTGATAATTCCTATTCGATATAGGTTAAAAGCCAACCTTTTCTCGTACTCTTTGAAGTACTGCTCGAGCTGTTTTTCTAGCCTTTTCAGCCCCTTGCTGTAAAGCTTCTTCGACTTCTTGAGGGTGCGCATGTAGGTACTCGTATTTTTCTCTTGGCTCCTGAAAGGTTTGAAGAATAAGCTCTAACAATGCTTTTTTTGCATGTCCGTAGCCGTAATTTCCAGCAAGGTAGTTGGCGCTCATCGCTTCTATCTCATCTTGTGGAGCAAGGCACTTGTACAGGGCAAAAGTGGTGTCTGTTAATGGGTCTTTAGGCTCTTCAAGACTTTTACTGTCGCTAAGAATACCCATGACTTGCTTTTTAAGCTCTTTTTCGGGAGCAAAAACATCAATAAGGTTTCCTTTGCTTTTACTCATTTTTTGGCCATCAGTACCAGGGATGTACATGGTGCTCTCGTTGATTGTTGCCTCTGGTAAGACAAAGGTTTCACCGTATTTGTTGTGAAAACGCTGAGCAACGTCTCTTGTCATCTCTAAGTGTTGCAGTTGATCTTTACCGACGGGTACCTGTTCTGCATCATAAAGAAGAATATCAGCAGCCATAAGCATGGGGTAGGTAAATAATCCGGCATTCACGTCTTCTAAACGATCAGCTTTATCCTTAAATGAATGTGCCAGGGTAAGTCTTTGGTAGGGAAATAGACAGCTTAGATACCAAGACAACTCGGTCACCTCAGGCAGGTCACTTTGTCTATAGAATACCGTTTTGTCGACATCCAACCCAAAGGCTAGCCAGGTTGCCGCGGTTGAAAAGGTGTTCGCTTTCAAGGTTGCACCATCCTTAATCTGGGTGAGCGAATGCATATCAGCGATAAATAAATAAGAATCGTTCTCTGCACTATTTGCGAGAGATATTGCTGGTAGGATTGCTCCAAGTATATTCCCAAGGTGCGGGGTTCCTGTACTTTGTACTCCTGTAAGGATTCGTGCCATCTGTAAAATTTAGTCTACATAGTTACAAAAATTTAAAAAGTTATACTTTCGAATCCGTGTTGAGATTCATCAAAAATTCAGGCTACATCATTTACAAGGTGTGGTTTTATGTGGTAACGGCGCTACCTGTACTCGTTTTTTCTCCTATTCTACTAATTGGAGTTAGTTCTAGAAAAACGTACCCCTTAGTTTACTGGTGCGCTCGATCAATATGGGCTCCATTTATTCTCTTTATGATGGGAACGCCGATTAGAAAGGTGAGAGGTTCTGAAAATTTACCGAACACTCCTGCCATTATGGTAATGAACCACACAAGTATGCTCGATGTGATGTTGATGCTGAGAATCTGTAAAAAGCCCGTTGTTTTTGTCGGTAAGGCCGAATTGCAGAAGATCTGGATTTTCGGATTCTTTTATAAACGTGCTGTAATCATGGTTGACCGCTCGAATAAGGAGAGTAGAAAGCAAGTATATCAGAGCGTTCAAGAACGGGTTAAAAACGGAGCTTCAGTTGCTATTTATCCTGAAGGAGGAGTTCCTGACTCGTCTGTAATGCTTGATCGTTTTAAGAACGGTGCGTTTTCAATGTCTTTAACTCATGATTTGCCCATTGTACCGATTATCAATTACGATTGTAAGAAGCGAATCAATTGGGACCTGTATCACGGCGGGCCGGGCATACTGAGATATAAAATAATGCCCACCATTAAGGCGGGCACTTATTCTAAAGACAAACTCGAAAAGTTTCGAGAAGACGTAAGAGATCTTTTTGTTGAAGAACTGGCTAATGAGCCAGTTATGAGTTCACGTGGTTAAGAGCCTCGTAAATCTTGTTTTCAATTTCCTCAGAGAGGTCTGGATTATCTAAAAGGAGCGCCTTAACTGCATCTCTACCCTGACCTAATTTGCTGTCTTCATAGCTGAACCAAGACCCGCTCTTTTTAACGATTTCATAGGCAACCCCCAAGTCGATAATTTCACCCACTTTTGAGATTCCTTCGCCATACATGATATCGAATTCAGCGGTTTTAAAAGGAGGGGCAACCTTGTTTTTAACCACTTTCACTTTGGTTTTATTACCCATTACATTCGAGTCACCATCTTTGATTTGACTTGAACGACGGATGTCTAGTCGAACAGAGGCGTAGAATTTAAGAGCGTTACCTCCTGTTGTAGTTTCTGGGTTACCAAACATTACACCAATCTTTTCGCGTAATTGGTTAATGAAAATCACCGTGCAATTGGTTTTTGAAATGGTAGAGGTAAGTTTTCTAAGTGCTTGAGACATTAGTCGAGCATGTAATCCCATTTTAGAATCACCCATCTCTCCTTCAATCTCACTCTTTGGTGTTAATGCCGCGACAGAGTCGATAATAATGATATCGATAGCCCCTGATCGGATAAGGTTATCGGCAATTTCAAGCGCCTGTTCACCGTGATCGGGCTGTGAAATAATGAGGTTGTCTATGTCAATACCTAGTTTTGCCGCATAGAAACGATCGAAAGCGTGTTCTGCATCAACAAAAGCAGCTATACCTCCCGCTTTTTGAGCCTCAGCAATCGCATGTAGGGTAAGGGTGGTTTTACCCGAAGATTCAGGCCCATAGATTTCTATAATTCTACCTTTTGGAAACCCTCCAACGCCAAGAGCGGTGTTTAGACCGATAGAACCCGAAGAAATAACTTCGACCTCTTGTACTATCGAGTCTCCCATTTTCATAACGGCACCTTTACCGTAGGTTTTATCTAATTTGTCTAGGGTAAGTTGAAGTGCTTTTAACTTAGCGTCTTGTTCTTTGCTCATATCTATTCATTTGGACTATTTCCAAATTTAAAGCATTCCCATGCATCAATGTTGCAGAAGAATGAAATTGTTGAAAAAATGTACTTTTGTTCAACTTTTATCGAATCTTTCTAACTTAAAATCATCGTATAGCATGCAACTGTACAATACCTTAAGTGCGAAGGAGCGAGCTGTTCTAATTGACCAAGCTGGTGTTGACCGGCTTACGATCTCGTTCTATAAATACGCACACCTCAAGAACCCACAACTTGTTCGTAATCACCTGTTTCTAGCTTGGAATGACTTAGACGTTCTAGGTAGAATCTATGTGGCTAAAGAAGGAATTAACGCACAACTTTCTGTTCCTGCACCTCATTTTGAAGCCTTCAAAACCCACTTAGATAGCATTTCGTTTCTAGAAAATGTAAGATTAAACATCGCTATTGAACAAGACAACATGTCGTTCTTGAAACTTAAGGTTAAGGTTCGACATAAAATTGTGGCTGACGGATTAGACGATGGGTCTTTTGATGTTACTGACAAGGGAGTTCATGTCGGAGCTGAGAAATTCAATGAACTTATCGAAGATCCAGATACTGTGCTAGTCGATATGCGCAATCACTACGAAAGCGAAATCGGACATTTCAAAAATGCAGTTTGCCCTGATGTAGACACCTTCAGAGATTCTTTAGATCTTATTGAAGAACAACTTAAAGACCATAAAGAGTCTAAAAAATTGGTGATGTATTGTACCGGGGGTATTCGTTGTGAAAAGGCTAGTGCATATTACAAGCACAAAGGCTTTAAACAGGTATATCAACTTGAAGGTGGAATTATTGAATATACTCGACAGGTTAGAGCTGAAGGATTAGAAAATAAATTCTTAGGTAAGAACTTTGTTTTTGACGAACGTCGTGCAGAATGTATTTCTAATGATGTGATTGCCGTTTGTCATCAGTGTGGCTCCCCTTGTGATTCTCACGTAAACTGTGCGAACTCAGGATGTCATTTACTTTTTATCCAGTGTGAAAGCTGTGCTTCGAAGATGAATCATTGTTGTAGTGAAGAGTGCATGAATATTGTCGCATTGCCCGAAGAGGAGCAAAAAGCGCTTCGAAAGGGGAAGACAGTAAGTAATAAAATCTTTAAAAAAGGACGATCTCCAAAGCTTAAATACAAGGCTTAGTTGTAGCCGGTTTTCCTTTGTTGTACCTTTAATGTTTATTTTCGAATTATGTCGTGCGCATCGTGTTCTACAAGTAAGGATGGAAAAGTCAGGGGCTGCAAGAACAATGGTACTTGCGGAACAGATGGCTGTAATAAACTTACTGTTTTTGACTGGCTAGAGAACATGTCCTTGCCAGCTGGGCAGGAGCGTTTCGATATTGTTGAGGTTCGATTTAAAAACAGCCGTAAGGAATTCTTCAAAAACACCGATAAGCTTTCGATTCTCATGGGAGATGTTGTGGCCACTGAGGCTGCTTCGGGTCATGACGTTGGTATTGTAACCCTTACCGGGGAGCTAGTTAAAGTTCAGATGAAGCGCAAGGGCGTTGCATTAGACGAACCGACCTTAGGTAAGATCTACCGAAAGGCGTCTCAAAGAGATATTGAAGTTTGGCATCAAGCCAGAGAGCGTGAAGACGAAATTCAGAAGCGAGCGAGAGAAATTGCTATTTCTTTAAATCTTGAGATGAAGATCTCAGACGTAGAACTTCAGGGAGACGGTTCAAAAGCTACCTTCTATTATACGGCCGAGGCCAGAGTAGATTTTCGCCAGTTAATAAAAGACATGGCTCGTGCTTTTGGCTTAAGAATAGAAATGCGTCAGATTGGCTATCGTCAAGAAGCCCAAAGATTAGGTGGTATTGGTTCTTGCGGTCGAGAACTTTGTTGTTCAACTTGGCTCTCTGATTTTAGAGCTGTGAGCACTTCCGCAGCGCGATATCAGCAACTTGCTTTGAATCCGCAAAAACTAGCTGGCCAATGTGGAAAACTGAAATGCTGCCTCAACTTTGAGTTAGATACTTATCTCGACGCACTTAAAGGGTTTCCTCCGACCGATTGTAAATTACAAACAGAGAAAGGGGTTGCCTTCTGTCAGAAAGTAGATATTTTCAAAGGTCTTTTATGGTTTACCTATAAGAACGATGCCACCAATTGGCACACTCTTGACAAAGATCGAGTGAATGAAATTTTGGCAATCAATAAAGAGGGTAAGAAGATTGATTCTCTTGAGGCGTATCAAATAGAAGTTCAGACTATTGATGAGATGGCGCCAGACCCAGACCAATCTCTGACCGAGGATAGCTTAACTCGTTTTGATCAACCTAAAAGGAGAAATAAGCGAAGAAACAAGAATAGAAAGCCGAAGCCAACGAACGACTCTAGTACTCCAAAGCAGTCGGCCAATCCTAATAAGGAGAAGACTGCTTCGAATAAACCTAGAAGAAATTCGGGACAGAATCGAAGAAGGAATCAGAATAAAAACCGGGAGAATAACTAACAGATGTATCGAAGAATAATTACCCTTCTCTGGGTTTTGTTTGTTTTCGGAGTTGCGGGTATATACTTTGTTTTTCACAGCGCAGTTACTGGTAAGTTTGGGGAGATGCCGACCTTTGAGCAATTAGAAAACCCAGAGTCGAATCTAGCTACTCACATCTATTCCTCAGACAGTCTATTATTAGGTAAGTTCTACTTGTTAGATAATAGAAGCCCCGTAGATTATAGTGAACTTCCAAAGTCACTTATTGATGCGCTTGTTGCCACTGAGGACGCTCGATTTTTTGAACACTCTGGAATTGATTTTCGAGGATTTGCGAGGGCAGTGGTCTTTCTTGGCAAACGCGGAGGAGCCTCTACCATATCACAGCAGCTTGCTCGACAGTTATTTGTGGGTGTGCGTTCAAGAAATTTAAAGGAAGCCCTTCAACAGAAGATTAAGGAATGGGTGATTGCAGTTCGTTTAGAGCGCAACTATACCAAAGAGGAGATCATTCAAATGTATCTCAACAATTACGATTTCAATTATCTAGCAGACGGAATTGAAAATGCGGCCCGAATCTATTTCAATAAGACGCCCCAAGAATTAGAGGTTAAGGAGAGTGCGATGTTGGTTGGAATGCTGAAAAACTCTTCCCTCTACAATCCGGTTCGTAGACCAGAATTGGTTACTTCAAGACGAAATACGGTTTTAGACCAGATGGTTAAATATGGCTATCTCGATGAAAAGCTAAGTGACTCGTTACAACAAACACCTCTTGATGTTCGTTTTACCCCAGAAAACTCCCACAACGAAGGTTTGGCCACCTATTTTAGAATGCATTTACAGTTGTGGCTGAAGAATTGGGTGCGTGAAAATCCGAAATCAACAGGAGAGTCTTACGACATTTACAGAGACGGTTTACGTGTCTATACCACGATAGATAGCCGGCTACAGCAGAATGCTGAAGACGCAATGGAAAGCCATCTTTCTAATTTGCAAGCAGCTTTTTTTAGACAGCAAAAACAGGACAGCAACCCAACTGCACCATTTATCGACCTAGAATTGGAACAGGTTGAGCAGATTGTGGATCGCGCCATGCGAAACAGTGATCGTTGGAGATCGCTCCGGGCACAAGGCAAATCAGACACCCTTATTAAGGCCAGTTTTTATATTCCTACTGAGATGACGGTCTTTGATTGGAAGGCTCCGAGCAAGGAACGCGATACAGTGATGACTCCGTATGACTCGATCCTTTACTATAAATCTCATCTTCGCGGAGCACTAATGAGTATTGAGCCGCAGACGGGACACATCAAAGCTTGGGTTGGTGGCGTTGACTACAAGCATTTTCAATACGATAATGTCGTTCAAGGCGCCCGTCAAGTAGGATCTACTTTCAAGCCTTTTGTTTACGCAGCGGCTATCGACCAATTACGAATGTCACCGTGTGATCGATTGCCTGATGTTCCGTATTGCGTTAGTGCGGGGAGACATGGAAATATTGAATCTTGGTGTCCAAAAAATTCTGGCGGTAAGTACTCAGGGGAATCCATCACCCTAAAACACGCATTAGCCAATAGTATTAATACCGTTACCGCACAGCTCATTGACAAGGTAGGCCCAGCTTCTGTGGTATCAGTAGCTGAACGACTAGGAATTGAAAGTAGAATACCCGCGGTACCGGCGATTGCACTAGGAACACCAGACATTAAAGTTCTAGACTTGGTTTCGGCTTACAGCACTTTTGCGAATCAGGGCGTTCATACGACTCCAACTTTTGTCACTCGTATTGAGGACGAATCAGGCAATATTATTTACGATGCGATTCCTCAAACTAGAGACGTTTTCAATAAAGAAATTGCCTACACGATGATCAGCCTTTTAAAAGGAGTTACCGAAGCAGGATCGGGAGTTCGATTAAGACATAATTGGATGATCGACAACCCGGCTTATCAGGAGGCCGTTACCGGATACCCCTATGAATTTAAAAACCCGATTGCCGGTAAGACAGGAACGACTCAAAATCAATCTGACGGCTGGTTCATGGGAATGGTTCCCAACCTCGCTACCGGGGTTTGGGTAGGAGCCGAAGACCGTGCCGTTCACTTCGACAACATTACTTACGGACAAGGAGCTACGATGGCTCTTCCCGTTTGGGCGAATTATATGCGAGAAAATTACAATGATTCGATCGGGGTTTCTTCTGAAGATTTTATTAAACCCGATCAGATAAGCATTAATCTTCTCTGCAACGAAGCGAATCAAGTGATTCGTGAAGAAAAGTCTGAAGATCTAGAAGAATTCGACTTCTAGACCTTCACCACTTGATTACTTAAAATTATTTTCGTTTTCGTTTCTGATTCTAGGGCTAGGAAGACTTTCAAACCCCATGTTGTAGAGAGTAAATCCGAAGATGTCGGCGTATTGGTCGATGGTCTTACTCACTGGGGTTCCAGCTCCGTGGCCCGCATCGGTTTCAATGCGTATCAATGTAGGTAGTACTCCTGATTGCTTGTCTTGAAGCTCTGCCGCAAATTTGAAGCTATGTGCAGGAACAACACGGTCATCATGATCACCAGTGGTAACTAGCGTTGCTGGATATTGAACCCCTTCTTTTACATTATGTACAGGCGAGTACCCTTTCAGGTAATCGAACATTTCTTCGGAGTCTTCTGCAGTACCGTAGTCATAGGCCCATCCTGCTCCAGCAGTAAAGGTGTGATAGCGCAACATGTCAAGAACACCTACCGCTGGTAGCGCCACCTTCATTAGATCAGGTCGCTGTGTTAGAGTCGCTCCGACAAGCAATCCACCATTAGAACCTCCTCTAATAGCCAAGAAGTCACTCGAAGTATACCCGCCATTAATCAGGTATTCCCCAGCCGCGATAAAATCATCAAAGACGTTTTGCTTTTCTAGCTGAGTCCCTGCTTTATGCCATTCTTTTCCATATTCGCCACCACCTCTTAGGTTAGGAACAGCGTAAACTCCGCCAAGCTCCATCCAAATAGCGTTTGCTGTACTGAATGATGGGGTTAAGCTGATGTTGAACCCTCCGTACCCGTACAGAAGGGTTGGGTTTTTACCGTCTTTAATTAAGCCCTTTTTATAGGTGATCATCATTGGTACTTTAGTGCCGTCTTTAGAGGTATAGAATACTTGTTCAGAGATATACTGATCTGGATCGAAGTCAATGTCAGGGCTCCAATACAGCTCAGAAGTTCCGTCTGCTACATTATAGGTGTAACTGCTAGAAGGCGTATTGTAGTTGGTGAAGGAGTAGTAGATGGTGGTTGCGTCCTTTTTTCCTCCTAATCCGCCAACACTTCCAAGGCCGGGTAGGGCAACTTCTCTGATCAATTTTCCGTTATAGTCGTATTGAT
>OBOM01000007.1_pt1 | contig 23450 bp, 20 predicted proteins | sample 1535151 | NCBI WGS metagenome assembly OBOM01 (sample SAMEA3275616, study PRJEB22092) | marine metagenome | biome: marine biome; feature: surface water; material: Seawater | collected 2014-06-21T11:30:00+00 | depth 0 m | reverse complement strand
TCTCGAATGGCCATTGCGATGGCTCAAGAAGGAGGTATTGGAGTACTACATAAGAACATGACGATTGAAGAGCAGGCTGCGAAGGTTCGCAAAGTAAAGCGTGCAGAATCAGGTATGATTTTAGACCCTGTAACTTTACCCCTTACTGCGACTGTTTTAGATGCAAAGGCAAGTATGAAAGAACATGGAATCGGAGGGATTCCAATTGTAGATAACGCGGGAAAACTTTCTGGGATTGTAACTAATCGTGATTTACGATTCGAAAAACGTAATGACCGAATGATCACAGAAGTCATGACGGCAGAAAACCTTATAACTGCCCCAGCAGGTATTACTCTAGCCGAAGCAGAAGATATTCTTCAAGCTCATAAAATCGAAAAACTACCTGTCGTTGACGAAAAGGAACAATTAATTGGGTTAATTACTTTTAGAGACATCACTAAACTCACTCAAAAGCCGATTGCTAACAAAGATAAGTACGGTAGACTCCTAGTCGCTGCTGCTGTAGGTGTGACTGCTGATGCAGTAGACCGCGTTAGTGCGTTAGTTGCAGCTGGAGTGGATGCTGTGGTTATTGATACTGCACATGGGCATTCGAAGGGAGTAGTAGGTGTGCTAAAAGCAGTAAAATCTGCTTTTCCAGAACTTGAGGTTATTGTTGGAAATATTGCTACCGCTGAAGCCGCACTTTATCTTGTTGAAGCCGGAGCTGATGCAGTTAAGGTAGGGATTGGTCCAGGTTCAATTTGCACCACACGAATAGTTGCTGGGGTTGGATTTCCTCAATTTTCCGCGGTTCTTGAAGTAGCTGCCGCGCTAAAAGGAACAGGGGTTCCTGTCATCGCTGACGGTGGTGTTCGTTTTACCGGTGATATTCCTAAAGCGCTTGCCGCTGGAGCAGACTGTGTTATGCTTGGTTCGTTACTAGCAGGAACTAAAGAATCTCCGGGCGAAACGATTATCTACGAAGGAAGGAAGTTTAAAAGCTACCGTGGAATGGGGTCTGTCGAAGCCATGAAGAAGGGTAGTAAAGATCGCTATTTCCAAGATGTAGAGGATGATATCAAAAAGCTCGTTCCAGAAGGTATCGTAGGTCGAGTACCGTATAAAGGTGAGCTCTTTGAGAGCATGCATCAATTTATCGGTGGTTTGCGAGCAGGTATGGGATATTGTGGTGCTAAGGATATTAACACCTTAAAGGAACAGGCGAAATTTGTTAAGATTACGGCAAGTGGTATTGCAGAGAGTCATCCGCACAATGTAACTATTACCAAAGAGGCTCCGAATTATAGCCGATAAGTTATTTTGATTGACTGGCCTCGTAGTCTTTCCAGGTCATGTCTTTAAAGATGTCATCTCCAAAGTACTTAGCCACGGTAAGAAATGGCGCTGCAGGATAATAGCCCGCAACAGGAGCTAGCATTTCAAATTTAGAAGTAAGGTAGACCACGGTCGGATAACTCAAATTACCGTTAGTAAGTGCTACCGCTAATTCGTGATACCCTTTTTTGCCTTGCGGTACAAACGAATAGGTTTGTCCTTGAAAAACAATATCTTCAGTTTGTTCGGCGTTGAACTTAACCATGTAGAAGTTCTTAATCATATACGCAAGAACTTCAGGGTCATTGAAGGTTTCTTTATCCATTTTTTTACACCACCCACACCAATCTGTGTAGACATCAATGAAAATTTTCTTTTCATTGTCTCCATCTTCAGCAATGCTTTGAACCGCCTGTTCAAAGCTTAACCATTCAATTTTCTGTTCTTGAGCAAATAGACCAATCGAAAAACCAATCGATAAGAATAGCGATAACAATACTTTCATGGTCTAAAGATAATTAAACCTCTGCAGCAAGTTGAGTATCTAGAGTTACATTAACTTCAATTTGACCTTTGGTAAGGTCTTCAAAGGTTTCGCGTTCTCTGATTAGTTCTGCCTTCCCATTGATCCATAATACCTCTGCTGGGCGTAATCTAGAGTTGTAGTTGCTTGCCATTGAGAAGCAATAGGCTCCGGCATTGTGAAATACGAGGAAATCACCTTCATTGATTTCAGAGATTCTTCGATTACTACCAAAAGTGTCGGTCTCACATATGTATCCGACTACTGAATAGAATCTAGGCTTCCCTCCAGGGTTGCTAAGGTTTTCAATTTCATGATAGGCGCCATAAAGCATCGGACGCATCAGGTGATTGAACCCAGAATCTACTCCGGCAAAAACCGTAGAAGTGGTTTGCTTAACTACATTTACTTTAGCGACAAATTTACCCGATTGACTTACTAAGAATTTACCTGGCTCAAAAGAGAGAGTCAATTCTTTACCGTAGGATTTACAAAAACTGTTGAATCGCTCCGATAACTTTTCACCGAATTCTTCGATGGGTGTTTCGATATCATCCTTCTTGTAAGGAACCTTAAATCCGCTACCAAAGTCAATGAATTCGAGGTTGTCAAAATTCTTAGCTGCCTCAAATAGAATTTCTGCAGCGTGTAAAAAGACATCAATATCGAGAATATCACTTCCTGTATGCATATGGATTCCATTGATGTGCATTCCAGTAAGATCAACAATCCTTTTAATGTGTGGTACTTGGTGAATACTGATACCAAATTTTGAATCGATATGTCCGACCGAAATATTGCTATTTCCACCTGCCATCACATGCGGATTAATTCTCACACACACAGGGGTGTCTGGAAAACGCTGTCCGAATAGTTCTAGCACTGATAGATTGTCGATATTGATTTGAACACCTAAGGAATTCGCTTCTTCTAGTTCTTCGATCGATACGCCATTCGGTGTGTAGATGATTTGATGGGCGGGTACCCCAGCTAGTAGTCCCAATTTTACTTCTTCAATGGAAACTGTATCAAGACCTGCTCCTAGGCCATGAATTAATCTTAGAATACTAAGGTTAGAATTTGCCTTTACCGCGTAGTGAAGTTTTAAGTTTTTCACTGGGGTGAAGGCACTCTTTAGGCGATCAAACTGCGCTGCAATGCGGTGGGCATCGTAAATGTAAACAGGTGCTCCGTACTGCTGAGCAATATCGATATAAGGTATTTGAGACATAACTTTCATTCGTTAAGGTGATGCAAAATAAGTGCCTTCTGCCGATAATTAGATAGAAATAATCGTTATTTCTCATTTTATCACAAAGAGTTATAAATAAAACAATTCATGTTGAAGAAAGAGGGAATAATTGGTAGGCCTATTGGTTGTGCTTTCCTATTTTTGTAACTCAATTTTAATAGATAAACATGAACCTTCACGAGTTTCAAGGAAAAGAGATTTTAGCCAGTTTTGGCGTAGGTATTCAACGTGGTAAAGTAGCTTCAACTCCAGATGAAGCTATAACGGCAGCAAAAGTCTTAACTGAAGAGACTGGCACTGGCTGGCATGTGATCAAAGCACAAGTTCACGCTGGTGGACGTGGTAAAGGTGGAGGTGTAAAGCTCGCCAAGAACTTAGACGAGGTGAAGTCTATCGCCGATCAAATTATCGGTATGAATTTAGTTACTCCTCAGACTTCGGCTGAAGGTAAGAAGGTTCATCAGGTACTCGTAGCAGAGGATGTATATTATCCTGGCGAAAGTGAAACTTCTGAGTTCTATATGTCAGTACTTCTTAATCGTGGTACGGGTCGTAACATGATTATGTATTCGACTGAAGGAGGTATGGATATCGAGGAAGTTGCTGAGAAAACTCCTCATCTTATTTTTACCGAAGAAGTAGATCCTAGTACAGGACTAACTGGTTTTCAGGCAAGAAATATTGCTTTCAACCTAGGTCTTTCAGGTAAAGCGTTCAAAGAAATGGTTGGCTTTGTAACCAAATTGTACAAAGCTTATGTCGAGAGTGATTCGAGCTTATTTGAGATTAACCCGGTTCTTAAGACTTCAGACGATAAAATTATTGCCGTTGATGCTAAAGTGACTCTTGATGACAATGCGCTTTTTAGACGCAAAGCTTATGCAGAGATGCGTGATGAGCGCGAGGAGAATCCAATCGAAGTAGAAGCGAAGGCTCTTGGACTCAACTACGTAGATCTTGACGGTAACGTTGGGTGTATGGTTAATGGTGCAGGATTGGCTATGGCTACTATGGATCTTATTAAAATGGCAGGTGGAGAACCAGCTAACTTTCTAGATGTTGGAGGTACTGCTGATGCTAAACGTGTTGAAGAAGCCTTCAGAATTATTCTTAAAGATCCTAATGTAAAGGCGATTCTTGTAAACATTTTCGGAGGAATCGTTCGATGTGATCGTGTAGCTAATGGTATTGTAGAGGCTTACAAGAATATGGCAGATCAAATCAACGTTCCGATCATTGTTCGTTTACAAGGAACGAATGCAGAACTTGCCAAGCAAATTATTGAAGAATCCGGATTAGAGGTTCACGCAGCAGTCCAGTTCCAAGAGGCTGCAGATAAAGTAAAACAATTACTTAATTAATAAAAAAGCCGCTCTATAATGAGCGGCTTTTTTTATACTTGTTCTTGAAGCGTTTTAAGCTGATCTCTTAGTCTAGCCGCTTCAATAAAATCTAAAGATTTAGCGGCTTCTTCCATGGCTTTTCGAGTTCTTTTTATCTCATCACTGAGATCATTTCCGTTCATGTAGGCCAATTCCTCTTCTGATATTGGTTTTACTCGTGGGGTGTCCTTATTCTCCTTTTTGGTACTTACTAGCGTTGATTCAATCGCTTTATTCAATGCTTTAGGCTGTATTCCGTGTTCTTGATTGTAGGATTCCTGTTTTGATCTTCGATAAGCCGTCTGATCAATGGTGAGTTGCATGCTTTCGGTAATAGTATCTGCATACATAATGGCCTTGCCGTTCAGATTTCGAGCGGCTCGACCCACGGTCTGTGTAAGGCTTCGGTTAGATCTTAAAAAACCTTCTTTATCTGCATCTATGATGGCAACTAGAGATACTTCGGGAAGATCGAGACCCTCTCTAAGTAGGTTTACCCCAATAAGTACGTCGAATATTCCTTTGCGAAGATCTTGCATGATTTCAACGCGCTCAAGAGTATCCACATCACTATGAATATAACGACAACGAACACCGATTCTCGTTAGGTACTTTGTGAGCTCTTCGGCCATTCGTTTGGTAAGTGTGGTGACTAGAACACGCTCGTCTTTATCTGCACGTATTTTAATTTCCTCGGTAAGATCATCGATTTGATTTTTACTAGGGCGTACTTCAATGACCGGATCTAGAAGTCCTGTAGGTCGAATAAGTTGTTCTGTGTAAACTCCTTCACAAAGGGCTAATTCATAATCTGCAGGTGTAGCACTAACATATAGTACCTGATTTTGTAGTACTTCGAATTCTTCGAATTTGAGAGGTCGGTTATCGAGTGCTGCCGGAAGTCTAAATCCGTAATCCACTAGATTTTCCTTTCGAGATCGATCGCCTCCATACATGGCGTGCACTTGTGGAATGGTGACGTGACTCTCATCAATGATCATCAAATAGTCATCAGGGAAGTAGTCTAAGAGGCAGAAGGGTCTTGTACCAGGTGCTCGACCGTCAAGGTATCGGGAATAATTCTCAATACCCGAACAATATCCGAGCTCACGCATCATTTCTAAATCGAAGGTAGTTCGTTCTTCTAATCGTTTCGCCTCTAAAGGCTTTCCGATCTCATTGAAATATTCGATCTGCTTGACAAGGTCATCTTGAATCTGGTGTATGGCGTTTTGCAGCACATCAGGAGAGGTGACAAACATGTTTGCCGGATAGATCGTCAATCGATCGTAGCTTTCAATGACCTTCTGATTCACTGGATCTAAGGCCTCTATTTCTTCAATTTCATCGCCAAAAAAGTGAATGCGGTAGGCAATATCTGCGTATCCGGGGTGTACATCGATTACATCTCCCTTTACTCTGAAGTTTCCATGCTTGAAATCTGCAGTGGTCCTCGAATACAAGGATTGTACTAGTTGTTTCAGAAGTGCAGTTCTAGAAATTACCTGATCTCTTTCGATTTTAATAACGTTCTTCTGAAATTCGATCGGGTTTCCGATACCGTATAAACAGGATACCGATGCGATGACGATGACATCTCTTCTTCCACTTAGTAAAGAAGAGGTGGTGCTCAAACGTAGCTTCTCGATATCTTCGTTGATACTAAGATCTTTTTCGATATAGGTTCCACTTGCAGGTATGTATGCTTCGGGTTGGTAGTAATCGTAATACGAAACAAAATACTCTACAGCGTTATTGGGAAAAAACTGCTTGAATTCGGAGTAAAGTTGGGCCGCTAAGGTCTTATTGTGTGCTAAAACGAGTGTAGGCCGTTGAACCGTTTCGATAACGTTAGCCATTGTAAATGTCTTACCTGAACCGGTGACCCCTAAGAGCGTTTGATGCCGGTCTCCTTCCTTTATCCCTCTCGATAAGGATTCAATCGCCTGAGGTTGGTCTCCGGTAGGTTTAAAGTCGGCGGTTAGTGTAAAACGCATACCGCAAAAATACGGATCTTACAGGTCTCTTTTCTTCAATATAGCTAGACTACCCCACAAATAAATAAGAGTATATCCAACGGCAATTCCAACCTCTTTTAGTGTGGTTTGGTAGTTGAGTACGACATCTTCACCGAGTTCTTTGGCTACTGATTGGATTGCACTCAAACGTGTAAACGGTTCATGCAATAAATTGGAAGAGGCCTGTAACGGAAAGAATCCTTTGATTTGGCTTGCTAGACTAAATGCATCTGTTTTTTCAGCAAAATTTCCGTATCTGGCTAACAACTCTCCTCCAATACCCCAGACAATTTGCTCGCCAATGAGGAGTACAATCAAAAATCCGAGAGCGAAAGCAGATCGTTTAATCAAAATTCCTAAGAAAAGACATAAACTGAAGAAGCCAAACAGTTTTAGAAAATAGAGTAATAGAAAATGCAACTCCGAAAACACAATACTGAACTCTGTATAATCAGAATAAATCATTCCCAATATCAATGAAATGAGTGCTACAAATAAGGTCGAAAGTGCAGAACAGACTGCAACGACAATCACCTTAGAAACCAAAAAATCCTTTTTCGAGAGCCCGTCGATGAGGTTCTGTTTCAAGGTTCGATTACTGTATTCGTTCGAAATCATTGAAACGATGACTACCGCTAAGAAAAGTTTAAAAAATGCCGCAATAAAGCTGTTAAAATGCCAGATCAATGGAAAATTAAAGATCCCTTGATCGGCAAGATGAAATTCAATGGGGCCAATATCGAATTTGATTGCAGCTATCAAGGCAATGAGGGTTAGAAAAACAAAATAGGCCAATATAAGAATGATACTCGATCTACTGTGCTTAATCTTGTGATATTCAATTAAAAAAAGTCGTTTCATTAGGCGTTGGTAATTTCTAAGAATAGTTCTTCAAGTCTTTTTTGGTGACTACTTAAGTGAGTTAGGAAAATCCCTTGTTCAGAGAAGTATTGATTGATACTTTCAGGGCTATGGTTGGTTTTGATCTTTAAGAGTCCATCTTCCTGTCCTAAAATTTCTATATCCGGATGCTTCTCAATATACTCAGCTAATTGTTCTGTATGATTTGCACCAATGAGTAAGTAAGCCCCTGACTTCCCCATTTCTTCCACAGAGCCACTGTAAATACTTTTTCCTTTTTGTAGAATAATTACCTGATCACATACTTTCTCCACCTCGTCGAGTAGATGAGAGGCAAGGAGTATGGTAGTTCCTCTAGAGGCGATTTGTTGAATGAGGACTCTAATTTGATGAATGCCTTGTGGATCTAAACCATTGGTCGGTTCATCAAGAATTAATATCTCGGGGTCGTTGAGTATGGCTGAAGCGATTGCCAAGCGCTGTTTCATTCCCAAAGAAAAAGTAGAGAATAAATCTTCAGAACGATCGGCTAAACCTACTTCCTTTAATACTTTAGGTACTGCAGAATTAGGAATTTCTTTAATGAGACCAACGAGCTCTAGATTCTCTCTCGCGCTCATATACGGGTAGAAGTTTGGCCGTTCAATAATAGCTCCGACCTTCTTTAATGCTTCTTGTGTGCTTAGTGTACCTTCAAACCATTCAAAGTTACCAGAACTGGCATTTACAACATTCAGTACGATACCCAATGTGGTAGATTTACCCGATCCATTAGGTCCTAGGATTCCATAAACCGAACCTTTTCTTATTTCAAAGCTCAGATTAGTTACCGCCTTAACTCTTCCGTAATTTTTATTGAGCTGATTTCCTTTGAGCAGAATTTTCGACATGAATGGTTAAGCTTTAAAATTGATCTCCAATTTATGACCGTTTTTTCTGATAATTGTTACATTCGGGTTATGTCTGATGCTCCTCAAATGCTTTTAAAGAAGCCCAATTATCCAATTTCACCGATACTTGCGGCTTATTTAAGGCGTTACAACCGAAGAGTCAACCTCCCGATACACTATAATGATTTATTGCGTTTTCAGGGCTCAGTTACGGTTTATGATCTTCAAGATGAGGACACTTTGTGGGTTCGTGTGTATTACGAAGAATCTGAAAGTGAAGAAATCAATAACGCTTTAAAACAGATATACTCTACGCTCCATTCGGATGGGAGTCATGAGATTTTTCAACATTTAAGTATCGATGCCATTGATTATTGCACCTTTGGAAATTCAAAGCCATTTCGAATCAAGGTTCGAAATATCTTAAACGATAACTACACTTATTTTTATGTGAAGCGCTCAGATGCTTCTCGGGTTTACGGTCTTGAGATCGAACATATACTTTCTCCTTACAATCTACATTTCTTGGTTTCTCGAGATACGCTGATTGAAGAGCATATCGCAGGAATACCTGGAGATGTCTTTCTAAAGCAATACTTACCACAGTGTAGCGATCGTCAGAAGGCACAATTAGCTAAGGAGTTTGTGAAGTTTAATGAACGATGTATGATTCGATTATTAGGGGATATGCGCTCGTATAATTATGTGGTGATTCCTGTGCACGATTTTGATAGTGTGATTCATAAAATTCGGGCAATTGATTTCGATCAGCAAAATTTTGAAGGAGACCTTAAAGTCTATCGCCCTCAATTTTTCCCTGAGAATCAAAAAATGATTGATCTGATCAAAACGTATTTGAAAAAGGACTCTGTAGATCAATACAAACGTGAAGAACGATCTCTAATTGCCAAGCGGGCATTAGGTTCAGAAGAGCAAATCAAACGATTGCTCAGTGCTGCAATGATAGATACACTATCTACCGACGCTCACCTAAATACCTTAAAGAGTCAGATTTTTGAATTAACTAAAGACTCTGCCTTTAGTAAAGCCAATAGTATGGGAGCGATTCTAAGTGCAGCTCTAGACTTTGTGACCCGAAATTATAGAGATCTTAAAACGCTCTAACTTTTAGTTTCACGGTTGAAATAAAGAAGATAGTAATACATCTGACGCTCTTCGTCCCAACCCTTTTCTACAAATTTTTCAGCCGATTCAGGATTGATGAAATCTAGTTTAATATGAATGTTGGTGTCTAGATGAATTTCGTTCTTGAATTTCTTACGAATATCGCTGACCGCTTTGTTAGCAATCGGAAACTCAGAAACGTCTTCGATACTGTATTTAGGTCCCTTATTGACTTTGTAGTTTTTAAACTCGGGAATAAGCTCTGGGTTTTCTAACACGTCGTTTAAGAAATGAGACTCCTCAAACTGATCTCTTGAAGCAAAGTGGTTCACTGCACGATTCAAGAAGAGTACTTCTTGTTGTTTATCTTCAGTGGGTAGAATTACTTCTTTTGCAAAGTCTTTACAGAATTTGAGATAATTTTTTGTTTGAAAGTTCTCGTCTTTTAGGGCGCTTATGGATAGAAAATCTTCTGGCCAGTACTTGGCATCGTATCGATTTCGATCGACCGATAAAACTTTGTAACCATTTTCTTCTCCGGTATTGAAAATCAGACAGCCTTTGTCTAGCTTCTGAACAGAAATTCCCTTACGGACAGAAATGTTTAGATTTTCTTGATCCCAATCGAATTCAAAAAAGTCTTGCTTAACCTCACTTTTAAATATGCCAATGGCGTTAACTTTTTCTTTATCAATAAGCACGTCTTCAAAGAGAGTTACATAAAGTTCTCCGCTATTGATGTGAGGGTGATTCGATTGTCCGTAGAGATGAGTAGCTATAGCAACGCTCTGTTCTTGCAGGTTTTCTGGGTTGTTGAAAATACTTTTCGCTGCGTTATAAACCGGGTTGAATTCTAAATCTGCTTCGTGTGTGAAGTGGAAATAGTTTTCTTCTCTTTGGGTAAAAGGGTTGAAGAAATAGCTTTTAAGTAAACCTGAAATCTCGTCGTCTAATCGAAGCGGACTTGCAGATAATTGAAGCGGTTCATTTCTGTTTTTATTACCGACCCTGTGTAAAACAAGGCCTTGAAAATGGGCGTTGTATAAATTGAACATAATTAATGGTAGTCGTCGTAATCTGTGTCTGAATAATCAGAGAAATCATCAAATTCAGCACCGAATTCATCATCATCCCCGTAAAAGTCATCTTCTGAAGATCCTTTTTCACTTTTAAATTGTTTTTCAGGAGCCTCTGCGGGTAGTTCTCCGAAACTAAATAGTAGCTGAGGTAAATCTATGGATGATTCATCGTTTTCTACTGCAGCTAGCTCTACAAAAAAGGTCCACATTTGCAGTAAATCATAAATGTAGATAAGTTTCGGGTGATCTGTAGTGAGTATGCTACTGATAGGAGTGTCTCTCATTAAAACCGTGTCATCTTCAAATCCTAAATCGACGATTGGATATTCTTGACCTTGATTCCACTCCTGATCGCAACCATAAAAGGTTGCCATTTCAATTCCGTCAAATCCGAATGCTTGACTCAACGAATTATGCAAATCTTCAAGGGTGCTTTCACTAGAGATGGCAATATCTCTGAACACATCAGTTTGATCATCAAGAATAGCACGAATTTTATAGATCATAGCAACTTTTAATTTACAGTTTCGTTAGTACTTCTGTAAGAACGGAGCCAAATATAGATCTGAAATCCGAATAATATAGAAGCAATTACTAGGTGAATAGGTTGAGTTGAAAAAGGGAAGTCAAAATAATACATGATTACCCCACTAAGAACAGAAATTCCGATTAGTGCAAGAATGATTTGCTGAGTTTTCAATAAGCTCGAGTGATTCTTTCGAATGCGATTGTAAATCCATAAATGAAACAGAATTACTACTATAGAAAACGAACGATGTATATAAAATAAGAGGGTTTCTGCTCCTTGTAGACTAAAGAAATTACTCCCTATTTGTTCTTTTAAAGAATCCACATATTGACGAACCTGTGTTCCCATAAGAACTTGTATCAGTGTTAAAACGAAACCCGTGAATAGGTACTTCCCTAAAAGGGAGGACTGACCAAATAGTTTACGTTCAACCGTTTTTTCATAATAGATGAAAAGTATAGCGACCAGCACTAGTGCCATAAACATATGTAGGCTGATTCGAAAAGGATTGAGTAGCGAGTAAACTACTGTAGCCCCAAGCCAAGCTTGAAATAATATTCCAACTAGTAGTATCGTACTAAGCCATCTTAGATCGGTTCGTTTAGGTCGGGTGAGCCAGCTGCTTAAGAAAAGTAGCAGTGTGCTTAACCCAGCTAAGGCTCCGAGGAGTCGATTAATATATTCGATCCAGGTGTGCCATGGATTAAAAGCAGCGTAATCATGTTTTTCATAATTCTCCCAATTAGATCCTTCATAGACTTCGGCTGATTTAAAATCCTTAAGGGCTACTTCTAAATGATTTTCTCTGATAATTACTTGTCCTCTTTCATAGGCAGTATTCGTTTGCCATAAGAGTTCTGCTTCGTCAGTAGGGGGTATAAGGTGTCCAAAGCACTTCGGCCAATCAGGACATCCCATCCCGCTTCCAGTCATCCTGACAATGGCTCCAGCGGCGATTACCAAATAAATGATCAATAAGGTGGCGATGGCTAGTTTTCGATTTCGATTCACTGCTTCACAGGTTTTAATCCAAGTTGCTCTGCTTTTTTAAGCATCAGTTCGAACGCGGCTTCAAATTCATTTGGTATTTCACCCTCTAAAATGGCTTCCTTTAAGGTCTCTTTTAATAAACCAATTTCTCGACTAGGCCCGATGTCAAATGTTTTCATAATTAGTTCACCGCTAACAGGAGGTTGAAAATTTCGAATACGATCTCGCTCTTCGACTTCTTTTATTTTTTCTTTTACGATTTCGAAATTCCTCTTGTATCTGTCTTGCTTACGAGGATTTTTAGTGGTGATGTCTGAAACACACAAAGTCATTAGACCTTCTAGATCTTCGCCAGCGTCAAAGATTAATCTTCTGACCGCTGAATCAGTGACGTAGTCTTCAGAGATAACGATAGGTCTTGAACTCATGAGAACGAGTTTTTGAACTCTTTTCATAGGATCACCTAGAGTCATTTTCAGCCTTTTAAATAGACGGTACACCATTTTGGAACCTACAAATTCGTGTCCGTGAAAGGTCCATCCAATTTTTTTGTCAAATCGTTTGGTTGGTGCCTTTCCGATGTCATGTAATAAGGCAGCCCAACGAAGCCATAAATTTGAACTTAATTGAGCCATGTTATCCACCACTTCAAGGGTGTGCCAAAAATTATCTTTGTGCTTTTTTCCTTCGATTTCTTCGATTCCCTCAAGAGCTGTAAGCTCTGGGATTAATCGTTTTAATAATCCTGTTTCTTTGAGTAAACCAAAGCCAATAGAAGGTCGATCGCTGAGAAGAATTTTATTGAGTTCTACTACAATACGTTCTTTGGTGATAATATCAATACGCTCACACTGTCTTTTAATCGATTCGAGTGTAGGGGAATCAATTTCAAAATTGAGTTGAGAAGCAAATCGAATTGCTCGCATCATTCGAAGAGGATCATCGCTAAAGGTAATATCAGGATCAAGAGGTGTTCTGATGCACTTCGTATTTAAATCTGACACCCCTTCAAAAGGGTCAACCAATTCCCCAAATCGTTCCTTGTTGAGACAAATCGCCATTGCATTAATGGTAAAATCTCTACGATTTTGGTCATCCTCAAGGCTTCCGTCTTCTACGATTGGATTTCTAGAGTTCCACTGATAGCTTTCTTTACGAGCACCCACAAATTCTAAATCAAGCCCGTCGTATTTAATCATAGCAGTGCCATAGGTCTTGAAGGTGGAGACTTTTGGTTCACCTTTTAAATTTTTCGCAACTTCTTTGGCTAGTTGGATGCCGCTACCGACGGTGACAAAATCGATATCAGCGGGCAAAGACCTTTTCAGTAGAAAATCACGAACAAATCCTCCTACCACATAGCATTCGACACCGATGTGATCGGCAACTTCCCCTACCTCTTTAAAAATAGGATGCGCTATTGCTTCACGAATATGTGAGAGTTTTTGATTCAAATCAGCTTTTTATGTGATTCTACAAATCTAATTTTGCTTGCTTCTATACCGGATTAAAGCCATGCAAAGGTACCACTTAAATTTTCAGATTAAAGTGTTTGCAGAGGTCAATCCATTGGGATCGGTTACGATCTTCCTTGATGTTTTCTTTGCCTAAAGAAACCGCTTGACTGCCGATAATCGGTAAGGCTGATTTGGGCAAAACCTCAGGCATGACGACCTTAAAATTTCTTATCAATCCCATAGTTTTAAACCATAAATCGTCTGCTTTAGGACACAGCCTTTCGATAAGTTCAATATTTGAAAGTTCTGGCGTGTTGAAATTGGTCGGATAAAGAACCCCTGCACCACCGATCGGAAGGGTGGCTGCAGTGGATCGCTGATTTCGATAGGAGGTGGGCCAATCCCTGTAAGGAAGCCAATCACCGTTCTTCGAACGACTGATGATGCGTGTTTGAAGTGCAACCACCTGATCGGGAAATTGTAAATGTGTTTGGTATAAGATATTTAACCAACTCTTTTGGTAAAGAACATCGTCGTCAAAGGTTACCACAGGCATTGAGGAATGAGCAGACAAAGCGCCCAGTAGTTTGAAATGTGATCGATCACTATCCACAAATACGATCTCAAGCCCTGCATTTTTCAATTCTTTGATTGAATTTGGAAGACTTTCTCGATGCTTTTGGTGTAAAACTAAAACGGTATGCTGAGGAACTACTTCATCGTTCCAAATCGATCGAATGGCCAAGTGCACTAGATGAAGCCTTGGTTCAAAAGACTTTACCGACGCAACTACAGGAATTCTCTTTTTGCCTTCTAGCATTCGGCTCGCAGGCTTTTTACCGAGTCTCCAACTCTGTAGAGATGAAGGAATGTATTCTTTTAGTTTCATAGATAGGGTTACGCAAAGTAAAGACTTTCCTATTTTTACATCCGATGAATCCATTAGAAATTTCTGTAATTGTCAGCACCTATAATGCTGAGGAGTGGCTTGAAAAGGTACTTTGGGGCTTCGAGTTTCAAACGTATCAAAACTTTGAACTCATTATTGCCGATGATGGTTCTGGCCCAAAGACCAAGCTTCTAATCGATGATTTGTCACAAAAGCTAGGATATCCCATGGTTCATGTCTGGCAAGAAGACGAAGGATTTCAGAAGTCTCGAATACTTAATAAGGCTTTGAAAGCTTGCCGTGGTAATTATGTGGTGATGACTGACGGAGATTGCATTCCTCGACCTGACTTTCTTCAAGTGCACTATGATCGAAGAAAACCAGGTCATTTTTTATCTGGCGGATATTTTATGTTGCCTATGACTACCTCTAAGGCAATACAAATTGATGACATAGTCACGTCAATTTGCTTTAATCCTTCCTGGTTAAAAGAAAAAGGCGTTCCCTCATCTCGAAAAAATTTAAAATTAGCGGCTACTGGAAAATGGGCCGACTTTTTAAATTGGATTACTCCAACTAAGGCTACCTGGAATGGACACAATGCTTCGGGTTGGCTTTCAGATTTATTAGAAGCCAATGGTTTTGATGAACGTATGCAATACGGTGGCCAAGACCGAGAGCTTGGAGAGCGTCTAATGAATAAAGGAATTAAGGGTATACAGATTCGCTATAGTGCTATTTGTATACACTTAGATCACAAAAGAGGTTATAAGACCCCAGAGTCTCTTCGTAAGAATCGAGCGATCAGAGATGAGACGATTCGTTCGAAATCGACTTTTACTCCTTTTGGGATTCGCTCCTAATTAAACCGATACTCCGTATTCGCGGAGCGCATCATTCAATGAGGTCTTTTTGTCGGTACTTTCTTTTCTTTCACCAATAATAAGCGCGCAAGAAACTCCATATTCTCCGGCAGGGAATGACTTGGTATAAGTTCCAGGAATTACCACCTTTCTAGCAGGTACTTCTCCCTGATAGAATACAGGCTCATCTCCGGTAACATCAATAATTTTGGTTGATGCCGTAAGTACCACATTAGCGCCTAGAACAGCTTCTTTTCCTACTCGAACTCCTTCTACTACAATACATCTTGAGCCAATAAAAGCATTATTCTCGATGATTACAGGGCTAGCCTGAAGTGGCTCTAAGACGCCGCCAATCCCGACTCCTCCGCTGAGGTGAACGTTCTTTCCGATTTGTGCGCATGAACCTACGGTAGCCCATGTATCGACCATGGTGCCGCTATCTACATAAGCTCCGATATTTACATAACTTGGCATGAGGATGGTTCCTGAAGCTACATAAGCCCCGTGACGAACGACCGCATTAGGTACAATTCGAATACCTTTTTCTTTATATCCTCTCTTTAGAGGCATCTTATCGTGATATTCAAAAATGCCAGCCTCTAACACCTCCATTTGCTGAATAGGGAAGTATAGAACCACGGCCTTTTTAACCCATTCATTAATCACCCACTGATCACCTTCTGGTGCTGCACAGCGCAATTCTCCATTGTCTATTGCTGTAATGACATTTCTGATAGCTTCTTGAGTAGCAGGCTCCTTGAGTAATTCTCGATTTTCCCAAGCAGATTCAATGATAGGTCTTAGTGTCTCCATGATTCTTGTAATTTTGTTGCAAAGATATGATAGCTTCTAGGGATAGGGCTTTTCAATTTGACCTATTTTTGTTGCAAATTTCACCATTGGAGCGAATTTTAGGACTTGATATTGGTTCGATTAGAACTGGAATTGCCACTGCTTACAAAGGGCTGGGTATTGCCTCTTCTCTTGAAACGATTGAATCTAAACAGTTGATAGAAAAACTGATTCAGTTGAACAAAGAAGAAAAGGTGTCATTGGTTGTGATCGGGAAGGCAACTCAGATGGATGGAACTCCTTCAGAGTCTATGCTATTTATCGAACAACTGGCAGATAAAATTGAAAAGTCTGGATTCAAAATTACATGGCAAGATGAACGATTCACATCGAAACTAGCTTCTAAAAGCATCGCCCAATCGGGAATATCAAAAAAGAAAAGACAAGACAAAACACTAATCGATCGTATAAGTGCAACTATACTTTTACAATCTTACTTAGATAGAACATTATGATTTATCCTATTGTAGCCTACGGAGACCCTGTATTAAAGAGGAAAGCCAAAGAAATCTCTACTGATTATGAAGGTTTAGAGACTTTAATTTCTGATATGTGGGAAACCATGTATAACGCCGAAGGTGTAGGATTAGCGGCACCTCAAATTGGTAAATCGATTCGTTTATTTGTCATCGATGGATCCCCTTTTGCAAAGGATGAGGATGCAACCAATGAAGAGCGCGAAGTATTAAAAACTTTTAAGAAAGTATTTATCAATGCGACGATTATTGAAGAAACAGGAGAATCTTGGAGCTTTACCGAGGGTTGTCTAAGTATCCCAGATATTCGTGAAGACGTTGTTCGAAAGGATGAATTAACGATACGTTATCAAGATGAGTCTATGCAGTGGCATACGGAGAATTATTTCGGCCTACCTGCTCGTATCATTCAGCACGAATACGATCATATTGAAGGAATTTTATTTACCGATAAGCTGTCTTCATTGAAGAAAAGATTAGTCAAAGGAAAATTAGAAAAGATATCGCGCGGACAAGTTCAAGCTGATTATCGTATGAAGTATTACCAACCTAAAAAGAAATAAGTAGCTATGGCACTTGAGAAAATTATTGCAATTGGCGGAAAACCAGGTCTATATGAATTAATCGCTCAAACTAAAGGAGGCTTTGTAGGTGAATCATTAGTAGACAAAAAGCGTCTTACGGTATCCATTCGAGCAAAGGTAAGTGTGTTGTCAGAGATCGCGATTTATGCACTCGATAGAGAGGTTCCATTACTAGAGGTTTTTGAAGCCATTCATAAAAAAGAGGATGGCAAAGAGACTTCAGTTAGTCCCAAAGCAGATAAACTAGCACTTGAAGAATACTTCTTTTCAATACTACCGAATTACGATGAAGATCGAGTTTATGCCAGCGATATGAAGAAAATACTTTCTTGGTATAATCTTCTATTGAATTCGGGAACCTTAAAAGAGGCACTCGAAGCGGAAACGACCGAAGAGTAAAAAGATAAAAAAAGGGGCCTCGGCCCCTTTTTTAATGATAAAATAACGTCTGATTAAAAATCAAAGAAGATTGCGTTTGCCACGAATCTTTTTGCTCCGTACCAAAATCCTCTAAAGACAAGATTATCGGTAAAGTATACTACATTACCTCGCCCGTGATTTTCTGCGCCAATAAATAAACTTTTTGAGAGCGGTTTTAGAGCATTAGATCCTGCAAATCCCGTAATAGGAGTTGTGTCTTCTTCAAAGCTAACAAGATTGCCAGAGGGTAGTAATTCGTAAGTATTTGAATTTAATTTTAAACCGTAATAGTCAGAATCATATCCATAGGCCAATGGATGAGTCGTATCTACTTTTGTTTTAAAAATTGCCCCAGTAATGTAATTCTTGATCCCCTCTCTTTCTTGTAATTCATAAGGAAGTAATGGGTCGCTACTAGATCTATCTCTTTCTTTTGACTTGATATGGAAGCTGCCCTGACTGCTTAAGGCACCTAATGCTCCTGATTGAGCAATAAGTTTTCCTCCATTACTAACCCATTTTTCAATGGTACTTAAAGTATGGTCATCAAAGTTGCGATAATTGCCATCTGGCATAATCAATACATCATAATTGTCTAAATCGTAGTATCCTAGGTATTCCGTATTTAATACCGTAACCGGGTAGTTCAGATCGTTCTCTAAAAAGTACCACCACTCTCCAAAGTTGTATGAAGAAATGCCTTCGCCCTTAAATAGAGCGACTTTAACTGCATTTGTTTTTGTAACTGAAGGCGATCCAAAGTCTTTACCACTATCTACAAATCCAGTAGAAACTCCTTTGAATTCTACTTCGAATTCTTCACTGATTTGCGCTAGGGTATTTTCGAGATTCGTATTCTCTGCGGCTAACAGAATGCTGGATCCGGCATGAAAAGAAGCTTCGTCTACTCTAAAATCACTGTAGCTTGTTCTAACAGTCATTCCTCGATCTAGAAGGGCGGCAAGTGCTTTTTGACTCGCAAATCCTTGATAGTCCATCACATAAGCATAAGCGTCTTTTGGGATTATATTTAGTGTACGCCCAGATTCTGTTATGCTATAGGGTACTTTTTTAGTCGAGAGAAGTGCGTTCACATCATAAGCAAAAGGAAGAGACCAAGCGGTGATATCATATGTAATACTGTCATTTAGCTTGGTATTCGGTTCCAATAAAACATGAATCAATTTGTTTTTTACTTGACCAGCAGGAATGATTAAGCTGTTTTCATCTGCCTTTATTCGCTTTTGGGTTTGTGTACGGTAATCATATCCACTAACCAAACTTCCTTTTCCTCGGCCGTAAGTGATTTGATGTTTTTCTAGCAACTGAGTTAATGCTTTAAGATTGTCAGTATTCCCACTAAGCACATAGGTTTTCGGATCGTCAAGCCCTTCTTGTACGAAATTGGCCATTTCTTTTTGAAGACGCTTTCCATTTTTATAAGCCATTTCTACTGTAGAAATACCAGTAGTAAAATGGTGAGCGATACGATCTTTAAGGGTAAGTAGATTTCCATCGCTATTTCGAATGGCTAGACCAGCTCTTCCGCTTCCGCCTTGTTCGTAAGTCATGCCGATCGCTCCGTGGTAGGTGGGGTAAGTATCCCCGTAACTCGGATATAATAAATCAAATCGTTCTTTGGTGAAATATAACCATCCATTCGCATCGAAGTACTTGGCATGATTGCGGCCGATTTCATCCTGAAATTGCTTCTGAAAATCGGTGATTACTTCGTGTAGTGGTTCTGCTGCTGGTGCAAAGTAATACGGTTGGTCAACACCCTGCTCATGAAAATCGACATGAATTTGCGGTTGCCACTTCTGGTATTGGGGTAATCTTGCCTGACTTTCTACTTGAGTCATCCAAACCCAGTCGCGATTTAAATCAAACACATAATGGTTCGTTCTTCCAGAGTGCCAAGGTTCGAAGTGTTCTGCACTGTTTGGGTCAGGTTGAATTCTATTGTTCTTGGTTTGGTTGTACCAATTCACGTAACGGTCTCTCCCGTCTGGGTTGATACAAGGATCGATAATTACCAACGTATTTTCAAGGTAATCGCGCTTTGCGGTGAGTAATTCAAAAGCGGTTTTCATTGAGGCCTCGGTACTCACACTTTCATTACCGTGAACATTGTAGCTCAGCCATACAATAGAATGGTCGTTAGTTGATTCTCCAACCAAACTTCTTAGATGATTGACTCTGATCGCTTCACGATTTGAAATAATGTCCTTACTTCCTAAAAAAACAAGGTAAAGTGGTCTTCCTTCGTTGGTTTCACCATATTGTTCAAGCACGACTCTATCGGGGTCAGCTGTTGCAAGTTGCTGATAGTATTCAACTACTTTGTGATGTCTAGTGAACGAATCGCCTAATTCATATCCTAAGAATTCTGAAGGCGACTGAATTTGTCCGAACGAGAAGGAGAAGACTCCTAAAATAACGAAGAGGTTTTTGAACATTTTTAAAACTATTTTGAGACTGAAAAGCTACAAAAATTAGTCCGTATCTTTACCCTTCACTGTTGTGATCTTTATGGCGAACACCACATTTGATTTTACCGATATTCCTTTTTTCAATTCCTTAGTCAGGGATTATTTGTCTGGTGAACTTTCCTCAGACTTTTATGGAGAACAGGCAGATCTTGAAGGGTTTGAAAATCAAATTAAGAAGGTTCAATTTTCAAAGTCACAGCGCGAAGTCTTGGTAGCAAGCCTAAAGCAACAGTACAAAGACTTTTCCTCGGAGATTACAAGTAATCAGATTACGTCTTTATCCCGAGAAAACACCTACACCATTACTACCGGTCATCAATTAAATCTTGCGACGGGTCCGCTGTATTTTCTTCATAAAATTGCGCATGTCATTTCTTTAAGTGACTACCTGAATACCCAGTTTACGAACTGTCATTTTGTTCCTGTTTATTGGATGGCCACCGAGGATCACGATTTTGCAGAGATCAATCATTTTTTTAGTGAAGGCAAAAAGTTTGTGTGGGAAAGCGAACAAGAGGGTGCGGTCGGACGTTTCTCCACAACCGGTATAGCGCCTGTAATAAATGCTTTAATCGGACAGTATCCTTCTGCTCCCTTTAACGATGCATTGAGTACTTTGTTAGTGGATGCTTACCAGGAAAGATCGTTATCAGAGGCCACTCGAAAACTAGTTCATCATCTTTTTGGGGATAAAGGTTTAGTTATCATTGACGCAGATTGTAAAGAGCTAAAAGGATTAGCTACCCATTTGTGGTTAAATGAGTTGGAGACTGGTTTTTCGGCAAAAAAGGTAAGCGAGCAAAATGCTAGGCTAGAAGCAAAGGGTTATCCCATACAGGTAAATCCCAGAGAGATTAATTTATTTTATTTAGAAGAGAATAAAAGAACCCGTATCACCAAAGATGGTGCTAATGCGTACTCCTTAGCCGATCAAAGCATGCGGTGGACTAAAAAAGATCTTATTAATGAGGTTCATGCACATCCCGAAAGGATATCTCCCAATGTGCTTTTACGTCCGCTCTATCAAGAAACTATACTTCCCAATCTAGCATACGCTGGTGGGGGTGGCGAGCTTTCGTATTGGCTGCAACTAAAAACTACATTTGAGTCGGCTAATCTCCGATTTCCAATACTTCTAGCCAGAAATTCATTCTTGTTAGTGGATCAAAAAACGGTAAAGAAGTGTAAGGCATTAGATTTGGATTGGATTCATTTTTTCAAATCAAAAGACGCCCTAATTAATTTTGAGATCCGTAGGGTATCTAATATTGATTTAGACTTTACTCCAGCACATCAATTACTTGAAGATCAGTTTATTCGACTTCGTCAAATTGCACGTAAGACAGATAAGAGCTTCGAAGGAGCGGTTAATGCTCAAGAGAAGAAGCAGAAAAAGGGTTTGCAACAACTTGAAAAACGATTGCTTAAAGCCCAGAAACGGATCTTGTCAGACCATGTTTCAAGAATAGCAGAGCTACATGATAGCATCAAGCCTTTAGGGGAACATCAAGAGCGCATTGAAAATTTCTCATTTTTCTACAATCAACGGGGTCATGCTCTCATCGAAAAGCTGATTAAGGAATCGGGTTCGATTCAAGGCAAGTTTATGGTTGTAGAATGGGATACTTAAGGAGTTACCCAGAAGAGACTACTGATCGCGCCTTTGAGATCTAAAGAGCCTTTCACTCTACGATGCCCTTCTGAATGTAATTGTACAAGATCGAATCGTTGCGTATGGAATCTTAGAATTTGAAAATGCCCGCCTTCACTTTCATGTGTTGTATGAAATGAATCTGCCTGGCTTCCTGGTGCCATCTTGGTTCGATAGTCTCTTTTTTGAGGTTCACTTAGGCTTTCAAAATAATTCTGAGAATCTTCGACCTTTTCTAATATGCCCTCAAGACGAATTTGGATCATTTTCTTAGGATCATAAAAAAGTGCAGAGGCTTCTTTGTAGGATTGAAGAGAAGTTACTTTTTCGGTTCGCGAGTCGGTGTATATTTGAAAGTTAAAGTGTTCGAATACTTCACGTAAAACGACCATCCTACTTTGCGGGTAAAGTACACCATCTATCAATGACAAGGTATTAAGACTAAAATATTTAAAAGCAGACCTACGACGTTTAGGAGCTTCTTTAAGTGATTTAGAACAGTAAATTGCAAATTCCTCAGCAGAAGTAAAAGGTGTTAATTTCATTAGTTAAAAATACTTCAAATCGCCTTGCGGCCGTTTTTCATTTGACTATTTTTGCCCATGCATCAAAAAGTACTCATTCTCGACTTTGGTTCGCAATACACACAGCTCATCGCACGACGAGTTCGCGAACTCAACATTTTCTCTGAAATTATACCCTTTAATAAGGCACCTGAAGACCTAAGTTCTTACAAAGCGGTGATTCTTTCAGGATCTCCACATTCAGTTCGTTCTGATGATGCTCCTAGGCCTGATCTTTCAAAAATTAAGGGTAAAATGCCTCTTTTAGGAGTTTGTTTTGGCGCTCAATTTATGGCAGTAAATTATGGTGGTAAAGTTGAGGCCTCGAGTATTCGTGAATATGGTAGAGCAAATCTTAAAACGATTCATACCGATGACGCCTTTTTAAAAGGTATTGAAATTAATTCTCAGGTGTGGATGTCCCATTCTGATACCATCACAGAACTGCCAGAAGGCGCGGTCTGTTTGGCGAGTACCGCAGATGTGAAAAATGCGGCCTATCGTTTTCAGAATGAAGAGACCTACGCTATTCAGTTTCACCCTGAGGTATACCATTCTACGCAGGGAACTCAATTAATTTCAAATTTCCTAATGGATATTGCTGGCTTTACTGGTGATTGGACACCAGATGCGTTTGTTGAAGAAACCGTAGCTGAGCTGAAAGAAACATTGGGTGATGATCGAGTTATCCTTGGTCTCTCGGGTGGTGTTGACTCTTCGGTGGCGGCCTTACTTCTTCATCAAGCAATCGGTTCAAACCTGTATTGTATTTTCGTTAATAACGGTCTTCTGCGTAAAAACGAGTTTGATGAGGTTCTTGAACAATACAAAGGATTTGGCCTCAATGTAAAAGGGGTAGATGCTTCTGACCGATTCTTAGATGCGTTAGCAGGAATTAGCGATCCAGAGAAAAAGCGCAAAGCCATTGGGAAGATTTTCGTTGATGTCTTCGACGATGAGTCTAAAGAAGTTGAGGGAGCTAAGTGGTTAGCTCAAGGAACCATCTATCCAGATGTGATAGAGTCGGTCTCTGCAACTGGTGGCCCGTCGGCTACTATTAAAAGTCATCATAATGTTGGTGGATTGCCCGATTATATGAAACTTAAGGTAGTAGAACCCTTAAAGAAATTATTTAAAGACGAGGTACGTCGTGTAGGTAGAAGCTTGAACATGCCTGAAGCACTAAACTCAGATATTTTAGGTACTTTAAATCCTGATAGCTACGACGTAA
>OBOM01000006.1_pt1 | contig 25047 bp, 25 predicted proteins | sample 1535151 | NCBI WGS metagenome assembly OBOM01 (sample SAMEA3275616, study PRJEB22092) | marine metagenome | biome: marine biome; feature: surface water; material: Seawater | collected 2014-06-21T11:30:00+00 | depth 0 m | reverse complement strand
ATAGTGCCGCAGTGGAACGGTCGGGCATGGAGGCATTGGCCGAAAACCAGAAACTAAGCTATGAGCTTCATGACGGGCGTGATGGTGGTGTGATGGCGACCGAACTCCAATGGTGATGTTTGTGTTGGAAGTCAAAAGTAGAAGGAAACCAAGGGCTATGGAATCGTTTGCGGGCTTGTAGGACATGGTTTAGGGAACAGTTTACATGAAGGCCCTGAAATGCCAAACTATGGTAAACGCGGTAGAGGAAAGGTATTCAAAGAAGGCCTTGTGGTTGCGATCGAACCCATGATAAACATGGGCACGCATCGCGTCATACAAGGAAGAGACGGTTGGACGATCAAGACAGCCGATGGCAAACCAAGCGCTCATTTTGAACACAATATTGCAATTGTAGCCGGAAAACCAAAGTTACTTTCAACCTTTCAATACATCTACGATGCCCTAGGCATTGAAACCGAAGAGGAAGTTCCCTTTAAATGAGTGTCACCAAACTTATCTTAAATAGTGTACCGCGTCCATGGCTCATACGCTTAAGCTATTTCATAAGACCACTACTTATTTGGTTTTACAAAGGTGATCAAGTAACCGATCCCATCGATCAGAGAAGCTTTAGAAGCTTTCTCCCTTATGGATACAAACAACTTAGAAAAGGAGTGCTCTCCCCTTCTACCCTGTCCCTCGAAAGACATCGATCACTTTGGTTATATCTTAAAAAAGAGACTGAATTACTGCAGAACTCCGAAAAAATTGAATTACTGCATATTGCCCCCGAACAGTGCTTTTATGCTATTTTCAAAAAGAAAGAGAATCTTAATTACACCACCTTCGACTTAAATTCTCCGCTTGCCGAGGTTCATGGTGATATCACAAAGCTCCCGTTCAAAGAAAACATTTTTGATTGTATCCTTTGTAATCATGTGCTTGAACATATTGAAAATGACCACCTAGCCATCAAAGAACTATTTCGCGTAATGAAACCTGGCGGATACGGAATCGTTCAAGTACCCATGCAGCCAAATCGGCTTAAAACCTACGAAGATTTCAATATTAAAACCGCCGAGGAACGGGTAAAACACTTCGGACAGTACGATCACGTGAGGTGGTATGGTAGAGAGGACTACTTTACACGATTAGAAAGTGTAGGCTTTACCACTCAAAAAGTAAACGTAAATGAATACTTCTCTAAAGAAGAAATCAATCGTTACGGCTTAGATGTCAATGAAATCATCCCGGTTATTCAGAAGCCTCAATAAACTTGCCGGTTTGATAAGTCTCTAAACGGTCCTCAACCGCGTAAATTAAGAAAACAGACAGACCTTCTTGCGCGATCAATCGTTTCGAATCTTCTAACGACATGGTCATAAATGCAGTAGCAAAGGCATCGGCAGTAGCACAATCTGAAGCAATTACACTAGATGATAAGACTGAAGAAGGAACCGCAAGGCCGGTTAAAGGATTAATAGTATGAACGTAACGCTCTCCAGTTAACGAATCCATTCGAAATTTGCGATAATTCCCTGAAGTAGCCATAGCTTCATCGGTGAGTGTAATCGTTCTTGTAATCGAGCGTTCTCCAGCGGTAGCTTTGGGATTATCAATACCTACACGCCAAGGTTTAGCACGATCTAAATTAATTCCACGGGTAACAATCTCTCCACCTAACTCAATGAGAAAGTTTGAACTATTCTTGGCAATAAGTAAATCAGCAATCAAGTCTAAGGCGTACCCTTTAGCTATGGCGTTGAAATCGATCCGAATACCTGGGTAAGCCTTAACTAATTCATTTGTATCCGTTAGGCTAAGTTTAGAAAAGCCAACAAACTCAAGCAAACTATCTACTTGTACTGCGTTGAAAGCGTTCAAAGATTCGGCTCCAAATCCCCAGGCATCTACCAGTATACCAACGGTAGGATCAAAATAACCTGAAGTCAAGCGGTTAATTTGAGCAGACTTCTCAAACATAAAACGAAATAAGGAATCTACTTGAACCCGCTCTCCTCGGTTAATTCTACTTATATCTGACTGTGGGTGATACGTAGACATGGATTGATTCAGTCGATCAAATAGTTCAGAAAGTGACTGCTCTAACTCTAAATCTTTATTCCCATAGGCAATGATAGAGTAAGTGGTACCTAATGCCTCTCCAGTGTACTGCTGGCGCCTAGGGGCATTGGTACAAGATGCGATAATAAGGATGAAGAGAAAAAATAGACGATTCATGAGACTTCTTCGGCTAGATATAATCCTTTAAAATCAAGCTCGTAGCCTGTTGATTTTGAAACGGGTAATTTTCGATCCTCAGGATGGTATACACCAACACCGGCCCAATAAGCTTTGGCCTCAAATTTTTCTGCATGATCTGCAACTTTCTTCAATAATGCTCGATCAGGAGAAAGAGGATCAGCAGGGTAAAGACATCCTCGTACGACAATAAAATGAAGTTGCTTATTAAAAGTACAAACAAACTGAGGATCTACACCCGGCTTAGAATTAACTCCTAAGAATTCATAGCCTGCCGCCTCTAACTGGGACCCAACCAAGTTCATGGCAATCTGATGTATTTCGTTGGTACTTAGTGTGCTCATTTTACCGGTAAAAAAACCGACACGTTTCGGTGTCGGTTTGCTAATATTATCCTCCGAAGTCGTCGAAGCGAATATTCTCATCAGGAATACCAAAATCTTGTCCCATCTTCGTTACTGCCTTATTCATAAGTGGTGGTCCACAGAAATAAAGTTCAATATCTTCAGGAGTTTCATGCTGACTCAAATATTGGTCGATTACACAATTGTGAATGAAACCAACAAAACCGTCACCAGACTCATCATTAATATCCTTTTTAACCTTCCAGTTATCTTCTTCTAGTGGCTCAGAAAGCGCCATGTAAAATTTGAAGTTAGGGAACTCTTTTTCTAACTGTTTAAAATGGTCGATGTAGAAAAGCTCGCGCTTCGAGCGACCTCCGTACCAATAAGTAACTTTACGATTCGTACGAAGTGTTTTAAATAAGTGATAAAGGTGCGAACGCATCGGTGCCATACCAGCTCCACCACCAACGTATAACATCTCGGCTTCAGACTCGTTGATAAAGAATTCACCGAAAGGTCCTGAGATGGTTACAGGGTCGCCCGCTTTTAATCCAAAAATATACGATGAAGCCACACCAGGATTAACATCAGCCCATCCATTTTTATTGCGATCCCATGGTGGAGTAGCAATACGAACGTTAAGCATAATCTCCCTTCCTTCCGCAGGGAAAGAAGCCATCGAATAAGCGCGCTCCACATTCTCAGGGTTCTTCATTACCAGTGGCCAAAGATTAAACTTATCCCACTCAGCTCTAAACTTTTCAGGATCATCATGCTCTTCAGGGTGAGCAGTGATGTCGATATCGCTATACTTCACTTCACAAGCAGGAATTTCAATTTGAATATATCCACCTGCCTTGTAGTTCATATCTTCTGGAATTTCAACTACAAATTCTTTGATGAAAGAAGCAACGTTGTAATTACGAACTACTTTTCCTTCCCACTTCTTAATTCCAAATACCTCTTCAGGAATTTCAATTTCCATATCCTGCTTCACCTTAACCTGGCAAGCTAGACGAGCTCCATGCTGCAATTCCTTTTTAGAGAAGTGCGGAGTCTCAGTAGGTAGTGCCTCTCCACCACCCGATAGTACGTGGCACTCACACTGGATACAAGTTCCACCACCTCCACAAGCCGATGGCAAGAAAACCTTTTGATTTCCTAAAGTTGAAAGCAATGAAGAACCTGAAGGTACTTCGACTTTACGCTCTCCGTTAATCGTAATGGTAACAGGACCCGATGGTGAAAGCTTTTGTTTAGTAAAAAGCAATAAACCAACCAATAATAGCGTTAAAACTAGAAACGCAATTACGGTTACGATAACGGTTCCTCCTATAGCTGCTAAAAACATAGTTTCTTCCTTTATTTCGTTTAGTTAATCGACGCGATGGTTTCTTCAGCATCCGGAGTTTCTTCAGCTTCTAAACCTGTTGTTTCATTTAATTCATCAGAGGTAGTTGGCACCTCAACCTCAGTAGCTTCAACTACTGTTTCTTCAACTCCTGGTGGTTCATTATCACCCGTTAGCATTCCACCAAAACTTTGGAATCCAATACCCATAAGTCCGGTAATAATGAAAGTGATCCCTAAACCTCTTAATGGCGCAGGTACGGCAGAATATCTAATTTTCTCTCTAATCGCAGCAATAGCAAGGATTGCTAAGAACCATCCGATACCTGAGCTAACACCGTAGTTAAAAGCAAGTGCTAGGCTAGGTATTTCTCTCGCCTGCATAAATAGAGAACCCCCTAAAATCGCACAGTTTACAGCGATAAGAGGTAAGAAAATACCTAATGAATTGTATAGTGCAGGTGCAAACTTCTCAACGACAATCTCTACCAATTGAACCATGGTTGCAATGGTTGCAATAAAAAGAATAAAAGAAAGGAAGCTGAGATCGTAATCCACAAATTCTTCACCCAACCATGCTAACGCACCTGGTTGAAGAACGTACTGATCAAGAAGCCAGTTCATAGGAACGGTAACTGCAAGTACAAAGATTACTGCCGCACCCAAACCTACTGCTGTAGATACTTTTTTAGAAACCGCTAAATAGGAACACATCCCTAAGAAAACGGCAAATACCATGTTGTCAATAAATATTGACTTGAAAAATAATTCTAAGTGTTCTAACATGACCGTAGTTGTTAAGCTTCTTCAATTAATTGTGAGTTGCGCGAGCGCTGAACCCAAATGATAATCCCTACCACAATAAGTGCAGCAGGTGGAATAATCATAAATCCGTTATTTTCATATCCATAGGCATAAAGTCCTGTCTTGGCAATAGGATCGCCTAACACAGCATAGCCTAAAAGAGTTCCTGAACCTAATAATTCACGAAAGAATCCGATAATGATTAGGATCACACCATATCCAAGTGAATTACCTATACCGTCTAAGAAAGATTTCCAAGGACCATTACCAAGCGCAAAGGCTTCAAAACGTCCCATAATAATACAGTTGGTAATAATTAAACCTACGAATACCGATAGGGTCTTACTTAACTCGTAAGCAAACGCCTTTAATACCTGATCAACGATAATTACAAGGGTTGCAACGACCACTAATTGTACGATAATTCGAATCTTAGATGGAATCACATTTCTTAATAAAGAAATCACCACGTTACCAACTCCGAGTACGAAAAGTACCGAAAAGGCCATAACCAATGAGGCCTTTAACTCTGCAGTAATCGCAAGTGCCGAACAAATACCAAGTACCTGAATAGTAATTGGATTGTTATCAGCAAGCGGATCTAAAATGAGTTGAGCATCCTTTTTTGAAAGTAGTCCCATATCTATTGGATTCGTAAAGTTTCTAAATAAGGTTGATAAAGCTTAACGCTTTCGTTGATCATAGCGGTAACTCCATTACCTGTAATCGTAGCACCGGCTAATGCGTCCACTTGACCGTCGGTTTTGTCTTGGTTTAGGGGATCGTTATTTCCTTTAACTACAGCTACCCCTTTGTATCCACCATCTCGGTAAATCGATTCGCCGGCAAAGTCATCCATGAAAAAACGCATTTTGATGTTGGCTCCAAGACCGGGAGTCTCTCCTTTGTGGTCGAAGTAAACACCCGATACCACGAAGTCTTCATCAAGTGCCAAATACCCCCAAATAGCGTCCCATAATCCTTTACCATACATAGGAATGATGTAGTATCGCTTACCGTCATTTTCTCCAATGAAGAAAGGAAGTTTACCTTCTTTTCCTGATTTGATGAGGTCAAGCTCTTTCTTGAGATCAATCTTGGCGTATGCATCCTCAAACAGTTCTGCCTTACCATCAACAATAACATATTGTTCTTTGATAATCTCCTGAAATTTCTCAGCTACCTCTATCGTTGGAACAAAAGTTACGCTACCAGCATCCGCATTTGCATTGACACCCATTGCGTAGAGAATATTTTGCTGTTTTTCAAAGCGTTGATTCTCTCCAATCTTATCTTTAAGTCCAGTCGCAGCAAGAGCCAGGATTGAACCTACAATAGCTACCATCACTACTGAGAAAACGATGGTATATGAATTCTTATCTGTATTAATTGCCATAGCTAATTTGAATTATGCAGATTGAGTCTCTAAAGATGCCGACTCTTCGGTATAGATAACCGCTTTCTCCGCACGCTTTTTACGACGTTTAACATTTGCTTGAACTACATAGTGGTCGATCGTTGGAGCGAATACATTCATCAGCAGAATCGCTAAGAAAACTCCTTCTGGATAACCTGGGTTGAATACGCGAATCATCACAGAGATGAATCCGATAAAGAACCCGTAAAACCACTTTCCTTTATTCGTTTGAGAGCCAGTTACAGGGTCTGTTGCCATATAAACTATACCAAAAGCTAGACCACCGACAATCAGGTGTTTCCAAAAATCAAAAGCCATCAAGCTATAGAATTTGCTATAGGTACCAATCCACCCGAAATCCACTACAGCATTGAAAATAAGCCCCATGGTAAGTGCTCCTAATACTGCGCTTAACATAATTCTCCAACTTGCAATCTTAGTAAAGATGAGATAAAGACCTCCTAATAGTATAAGAAGTGCTGAAGTTTCACCCACCGAACCAGGAATGAATCCGAAGAACATATCTGAAATGGAATAAGCGTAATCTTCAGCTCTATTCTGTGCTAGAAAACCTAAAATGGTCTCACCGGAGATTGCATCTGTAGAGTTGGCTTTAGTTAAGCCATCAACGGCACCGTGTACCCAAACTTTATCCCCACTCATCCAGGTTGGGTATGCGAAGAATAAGAATGCACGAATCGTCAATGCCGGATTTAAAATATTCATACCCGTTCCTCCGAAAACTTCTTTACCGATTACTACACCGAAAGCTACCGCAATGGCAAGCATCCAAAGTGGAGTATCTACCGGTACAATAAGTGGTACAAGAATACCTGTTACCAGATACCCCTCCTCAACTTCGTGCCCTTTAATAACAGCGAAAACGAATTCGATGGCAAGACCGACACCGTAAGAAACAATAAGTAATGGCAGTACAGTTGTAAGCCCTACTACAAAATTTCTCCAAGTAATAAAGTGTTCAAGTACTGAGAAATTTTCTGGAAAACCTTCGATAGCACTATAGTGCTGGTAGCCCGCGTTAAATATTCCAAAAAGCAATACAGGGATAAGTGCCTGGATTACAGTATTCATGGTACGTTTAAGATCGTCAACTGCCTTAACGTGAGTTCCTGAATGAGTTACCTCATTAGGGGTGTATAAGAACGTGTGGATCGCATTGAATGCAGGAGCCCACTTATTGCCCTTAAAACTTTCTTTGATTTCGTGAAGTTTCTGTTTCATAACAAAAGTTAACCGAGTTCTTGTTGCATTAAATCAAGCCCTTTTCGGATGATATCCTGATGGGGCTGTTTTGAGATACATATAAATTCAGTAAGAGAAAAATCTTCAGGAGCTACCTCGTAAAGACCTAAGTTCTCCATATCATCTAGATCCTTTACCATACAAGCTTTTAGCAATTGCATAGGAAATATATCCAAAGGAAAAACCTCTTCATAACTACCTGTGATTACAAAGGCACGATGCTCTCCGTTGGTGTTGGTATCTAAATCGTATTTCTTCTTTTTATTTAACCATGAGAACGTAAGTGCTCTAGTCGGAGAAATCTTATTAAAGACAGGTTTGTTCCATCCGAAAAATTCGTAGTCATTCCCTTCAGGGATCACCGTCAATTGCGTATTGTAGAAACCTAAAGAGCCTTGTTTAGAAGTTTTCTTACCGGTAAGCACATCTCCATTGATAAATCGCTGATCACCCTCTTTAACTCCTAAGGCCTCAAAGATACCTGTGAGCTCGGCTCCGATTTTTGTTTTTATATATTGAGGTGCTACTACTGAAGAACCCGTTACCGCAAGCGTTCTTGAGGCATTGTATTTACCCGTTAAAAGAAGCTCACCAATAACCACTAGATCTTGAGCGGCAATGGTCCAAACCAATTCACCTTTACTGATAGGATTAATGGCAGCAATTTGAGTTCCTACCAATCCCGCCGGGTGAGGCCCACTAACGGTATGCAGATTGATATGGTCTAAGGTTCCAAAAACAGAGTTTTCTTTAGACTCCACCCCTACATGAATAGACCCAGGAGTTAATTTTTTAAGCGCCGTAAGTGCAGCCTGAAGTTTTTCCTCTTTTCCTCTTAGAACAAAATCGAGATCAGGATTTAGGGGCCCTGTGTTTAATCCTGAGATAAAAATCGCTTTGGGTATTCCCGCTGGATTTGCGATCACATCATAAGGACGTTGTTTCACGAAAGGCCATACACCAGAAGCTAACAAATACGCCTTCAATTCAGCGGCAGAAGCTTCTGAAAAAGAAATAGTTTTGTTCTCAATTGCTTTCTGCTCCTTGTCGGCAGTAATTTTAATACTCAACACTCTTCTTCGTTCTCCTCTAGCGATTTCTGTAACCTCACCACTTACGGGAGAAGCTACAGTAATCTCTGGTCTGTTTTTGTCAAAAAATAGAGTTTCTCCTGCTTTCACATGAGCACCTTCTTTGATCACCAATTTAGGGGTTAAACCATGAAAATCTGTCGGATAAATAACATAAGTAGGCGAAGCTACTTCCTTGTGAAAGGTATGCTCAGCATCTCCTAAGAGATTGATTGAGAGTCCTTTCTTGATTTTGATGTCTTGAGACATGTCTTTAAGGCCGTTAATATTTGGTTGCAAAAATACAGCTAAAAGCATACTTAAGGCAAACCTCAAAGAAGAAAAACTTATAATTAAAGTACCTTTGTTAACAACGCAGATCATTAACTTAAAAATTGCCCTTATGAGTAATGCTATTTTCCAAGTTCCACTACCCGTTAATGAGCCAGTGCTTAGCTACGCAAAAGGAACAAAAGAAAGAGAAGAAGTTTTGGCTTCTTACCAAGAACAATATAATGGCCATGCCGATATTCCAATGTACATCGGTAAGGAAGAAATTCGCACCAGTGATCAGAGAGGATTGTATCCGCCACATGATCACCAGCACCAAATCGGTTCTTATTATTACGCTGAACCTCAGCATGTAGAATTGGCAATCAATGAAGCATTATCTGCAAAGGCTAAATGGTCAGCGCTACCTTGGGAGCAACGCGCATCTATTTTCTTGAAGGCTGCCGATCTTATCGCGGGTCCCTACAGAGCGAGAATCAATGCAGCTACCATGTTAGCTCAGTCAAAAACAGTACACCAAGCTGAAATTGATGCTGCTTGTGAATTTGCTGATTTCCTACGCTTCAACGTATACTTCATGACAGAGATATACAATGAACAACCTGATTCAGGTGATGGTATTTGGAATCGCCTTGAATTTAGACCGTTAGAAGGCTTCGTGTACGCGATTAGCCCTTTTAACTTTACAGCAATCGCCGGAAATTTACCAGCTGCTCCAGCCATGATGGGTAATACTGTTGTTTGGAAACCCAGTGATGCGCAAGTATTTTCAGCAAGAGTTATCGTTGAAATTTTCAAAGAAGCTGGACTGCCAAGCGGTGTAATTAATATGATCACTGGAGACCCTGTAATGGTAACTGACAAAGTTTTATCGTCTCCTGATTTTGCAGGGCTTCACTTTACAGGCTCAACGTTTGTTTTTAAATCACTTTGGAAACAGATTGGATCAAACATAGAAACTTACAAAACTTACCCAAGAATCGTCGGAGAGACTGGAGGAAAGGATTTTATTATTGCCCATCCTTCGGCCCAGGCAAAGCAAGTCGCTACAGCAATTATTCGAGGAGCTTTTGAATTTCAAGGTCAAAAATGTAGTGCTGCTTCGAGAGTATATTTACCACAGTCAAAAGCGGAAGAAATTTTAGGGCAGGTTAAAGCAGATATTGAAACGATTGGCGAGCCAGGAAGTCCTGAAGATATGAGTCGATTCGTAACTGCCGTGATTCACGAAGCATCCTTCGATAAACTTGCTGCTGTTATCGATCGAGCTAAGAGCGATTCGAATGCTAAAGTTTTCGCCGGTGGAGGATATGACAAATCGAAAGGATACTTCATTGAACCAACCGTTATCGTCACCACAGACCCAAAATACACCACTATGGAGACCGAACTATTCGGACCCATAGTTACCGTTTATGTGTATCAAGATAAGGATTGGTCAAACACCTTAAAACTAGTTGACGAAACCTCAGAATATGCTTTAACGGGAGCCGTATTCTCAGAAGATCGTTATGCGATGAATGAGGCAATTACAGCGCTTCAAAACGCCGCAGGTAATTTCTATCTAAACGACAAGCCAACTGGAGCCGTTGTAGGTCAACAGCCCTTTGGAGGAGCAAGAGCATCTGGCACCAATGATAAAGCGGGATCAGTACTGAACCTTACACGTTGGGTATCGCCAAGATTAATTAAGGAGACCTTCCTAACCCCTACTGATTATAAATATCCGTTTTTAGGATAGGGGCAAATAAACGAGACGTTTCGTTTCAAAGAAATCTAACGGTATGCGATCGTATAAATCGTATACCGTTATTTTATTTTTAAAGGGAGCCAATTCTTCGGTTAAATCTCCTCCTTTGAGATACAGAATACCGTTAGCCCGCTCATGCTTGTTTTCTAAATCAATTTTTCCTTCAACCCAGTGAACAAAAGTTGGCATTGCAGCTACCGCACGACTTACAATAAAATCAAAAGTTCCCGCCACATTTTCTACTCGATCGTTAATTGATATCACATTGGTTAACCCAAGACCTGAAACGACCTCATCAACCACTTTAATTTTTTTACCGATTGAATCAACTAAAGTGAAGGAAACATCTGGGAAAAGTATTGCTAAGGGAATACCTGGAAATCCACCACCCGTTCCCACATCAATAATTTTTGATTTAGGCTTAAATTCTTGAAACAAACCAATAGCCAAAGAATGCAACACATGACGCAGATATAACTCTTCAATATCTTTTCGTGATACCACATTGATTTTTTGATTCCAATCCTGATATAATTCACCTAGTAATTCAAATCTTTCTTTTTGAATATCAGTTAGTTGAGGGAAGTATTGAAGAAGATCTTGCGCTTTCATAGTAGACGTTGAGAAAGCAAAATTATCACTAACATTGCAGTCTGAAAACTGCATAGTAAAGAAATTATGAATTCACATCCGTCAGAACGCGTCCAAAAAATGGAAATTTCAGCCACTCTAGCAATGGCTGCAAAAGCAAGAGAATTAAAAAACGAAGGCAAAGATATCATCGGCTTGAGCCTTGGTGAACCAGACTTCACCATTCCTGAATTCATTAAAGATTCAGCAAAACAAGCTATTGACGAAAACTATAACAGCTATTCTCCAGTTGACGGTTATGCAGATCTAAAACAAGCAATCGCTTTAAAATTTAAAAGAGATAACGGTCTGACTTATGGTCTAGATCAAATTGTAGTTTCTACAGGGGCTAAACAATCGCTTTACAACGTGGCAATGGCAATTATCAACCCTGGTGATGAAGTTATTTTACCCGCTCCTTACTGGGTGTCGTATCGAGACATTGTAAAGCTAGCTGAAGGAGTACCTGTTGAAGTTAAAACTACGATCGATGCTGACTTTAAAATGACACCTGAGCAATTGCGTGCAGCAATTACAGATAAAACACGCATGCTTTGGTTCAGCTCTCCATGTAATCCTAGTGGATCTTTCTATCATCAATCAGAGCTAGAGGCACTTGCAGAAGTACTAAATGATCACCCAAATATCATCGTCGTTTCTGACGAAATCTACGAACATATCAATTTCAGTAACGAATCCCATGCATCAATTGCTTCGATTCCATCGCTTTACGATCGAGTAGTTACCGTAAATGGTGTTTCAAAGGCATTTGCGATGACCGGTTGGCGTATCGGTTATATCGGTGCCCCAACTTGGATTGCAAAGGCTTGTAATAAACTACAAGGTCAAGTAACTAGTGGTGCAAATGCTATTGCCCAAAGAGCAGTTATCACCGCCTTAGAAGCACCTGTATCAAAAATTGATTACATGATCGAGGCGTTTCACCAAAGAAGAGATTTAGTCTTAAAACTTCTAGGCGCTATTCCAGGGTTTAAATTGAACGTACCCGAGGGAGCGTTTTACGTTTTTCCTGATATTTCTGAATACTTTGGCAAAACGCTTCGAGGCAAAACCATTAATAATGCTTCAGACTTCTCGCTCTACCTTTTAGAAGAGGCTAGTGTTGCTACCGTTACTGGTGAAGCTTTCGGTGATTCAAACTGTATTCGAATTTCTTATGCGGCTTCTGAAGATTCGCTAAAAGAAGCGATTCGTCGCATTTCTGAAGCACTGTCTTAAAAAGGGTAATCGTATCTTTGTAGCCTATGAGCTCAGAGAAACACCAGAAAATCGTTCCCTACAAAGAGCGTAAGGATTCGAAAAAGATACAGGTATCAACCATGTTTGATACCATCTCTAGCGAATATGACAAACTGAACCGAATGATTACTTTCGGTGTTGACTTGTCATGGCGTAAAAAACTGGTTCATCATATCGTGTCACTAAATCCCGAAACGGTACTCGATGTCGCAACAGGGACCGGAGACTTAGCCATCGCAATAGCAGCATCAAGTAAGGCCAAGGTAACCGGCCTAGACATCTCTCCAGGGATGTTAGAAGTAGGCAAACAAAAGGTTCTTTCTCAGCAGCTGAAACATCAAATAGATATGGTTATCGGAGATAGCGAAAACCTAAGCTATACCGATCAAAGTTTCGATGCAGCTACCGTTGCTTTTGGAGTGAGGAATTTTGAGAATCTCGAGGTCGGCTTGGCTGAAATTTTTCGAGTTCTAAAACCAGAAGGCACCTTAGCCATACTAGAGACCTCGATGCCTACTAACCCGATTCTTAAATTGGTGTACAAGATTCACGGCAGAATCATACTACCCCTTTTCGGAAAACTTTTTTCAAGAGATCCGAGAGCGTATAAATACCTTTCTGATTCTGCAGAGAAATTCCCATACAACGAAAAACTAACCGAGGTACTTATCCGTGTAGGTTTTTCAAAAGCAAGCTTTCATCCCCAAACCTTTGGCGCGGCCTGTATCTATTATGCTGAGAAATAAGCATATCATTACGATTTTCGCAATTCTCTTTAGCCTCTTTGGTCAAGCGCAAAAGAGACATCCCTCGGGTCTAAATCTACGGGGTGCAGACCAGGAGCCATGGAACTTTGGAATTCTTTTCAATTTTACCAATTACGGTACCAGTTATACTATAGAAAATCCTCCGATTGACGAGACAGCATTAAACATCTTTGATGGGATTGCTGGAGGATTTCGATTAGTTGCAGAACATCGGATTTTAGAAAGAACCGACCTTAGAATTGAACCTGGAATTCTTTTGAATAGAGCAGCGATTGGAAATCCAGAAGGAGGAATCACCGAAGTACAGCTACCACTGCTAATCAAATTTCAAGGAGAGCGACATGCGAATTACAATCCCTTTATTCTTGGAGGGTATCTAGCTAGCTACAAAACATCTCAAGAACTTGAATCTTGGACGATTCCTTATAATAGACTGATGCACTCTATCGAACTCGGTGCGGGTGTTGATTTTTATTTAAAGAAAAGCAAACTAGCTTTAGGAGTTCGGATGCTTACTCCGATCGTATCTGATCAAAAAGAATCAGGTATAAGTGCACTGAAAGATTTACGGTCAAAAGCGGTACTTTTCACCATCAGTTTTGAGACGAAAGACGGTTGGAAATTGTATGCAAGATAATCGCCGTTGAGATCGCGGCATTCAAACTTTCAGCTTTCGACCCTTCTCCTTTTTCAATAGTGACTTTCGCATTTAGGAGTTTCTCTACGCTGCTCGACAGCCCCCTACCTTCGTTGCCAATTACTAATACCCCCTTAGTAGGCACCTCGTAATTTTCTAAAGGAACGCCCTCGAGATCTGCTCCAACAACGGTACGCTCTTGCTGTTGTAAACAGACTTCAAGATCGATCAAATGACATTGTATCCGAGCATAAGAACCCATTGTAGCCTGAACCACCTTAGGATGAAAGGGATCAACCGTCCCCTGACCACAGAGTATATGCTTGAAGCCAAACCAATCGGCCGTTCGAATAATCGTTCCTAGATTTCCCGGGTCTTGAATCTCATCAAGAGCCAATACCCAATCAGAGGTTTTCCAATCTTTGATTTCAGGAAAATGAAAGACCGCTAAAGTGTCTGAAGGAGTCGTAAGTTGAGAGATCATCCTCATCTCCTTTTCGGTGATTACTTGAGCATCTGAAAATGTAAGAGAAGATTGATCGGTTACATACAATTCTTTCGCTGTTAGACCTTCCTCTAACCCTTCTCTTACTCCTTTGTTTCCCTCAACAATAAAACACCCCTGATCATGTCGTATTTTCTTACGACTAAGTTGATTGATGAAACGTATTTTGGCCTGAGACAGCATCGTTTATTTCGACTATTTTTACATAATGATATCGAACCTATCGAGAATAAATTCGCAAGCCACAAAGGTAATTGTTATTCTCTTAGTCTTTCTTTTATCTGCCTGTAGCAGTACTAAAAAACTAGAACCAGAAACCCTCTGGTTAAAAAAGCAGCGCGTTTATATCAACGGTGTTCAATCGAAGGACCCATTAGTAATCAACCAGCTCGTACAGAAACCCAATCAAAGAATATTGGGATTACCTGTAAAACTGATGCTCTATAATTCCTCAGGGCGTAGTTCGAATTTTTTCAATAACTGGTTAAGGCGCATCGGAGAACCACCGGTTATCTATACCGATGAAATTGCAAAAGCCAGTATCAATCGATTAAAAAACTTTTACAAGAGAAAAGGATATTTAAATGTGAATGTCAACAGCGAAATCGATGTAAATAATAAAGCCACAAAAGCAAAACAATCGATTACTATCGAGACTAATAAGCCTTTCGAAATCGACGAAATTGACATTCAGAGTCCTGACTCAAGATTTGATTCCATAATTAACAAGAGCGAGAGTGTTTTACCCTTAAAAGAGGGAATGACACTCAACCTTACCAATATCGACGAAGATCGCCAAGAGCTCACCTCTCTTTTACAAAATCAAGGTATCTACGATTTTCAAAAAAGTTTCATTTCCTATGAGATCAGAGGAGACACCACCGCCCAATCAGAGTCAAAAAAATTAAGGGTTAGAAGAATCATTGATAGCAGTGCAGTTTACAGACCTTTTCAAATTGGTAGAACAAAGGTATTTAGTCAAGGTGCCACTGAAGATGACTTTACGCTAGCCATTATAGGCGGAATTGAATTCTTTGGTTTTGATGAACTTTCCTTTGACCCTAAGGTGGTAGCTAGAAGAATCAGCTATAAACCTGGAGTAATTTATAATGAAAAGCTTTTAGCAAACACCGTAGACCTTATCGGTGATCTCAATCACTTTCTTTATCCCAATATCGAATTGGTAGCAGAAGAGGATCAAACACTTACCGCTTCTATCTATTTGAGAGATCGAAAGCGCTATGCGCTCAATGCAGATTTAGATTTAACGCACTCTAACATTCAACAACTAGGTACTACGCTCCGATCATCTATCCTCGCACGTAATGTTTTTGGCTCCCATGAAAACCTGAGTCTTGCACTTAGTGGTAGCATTGGAAACTCCTTACTTCCTAGCGATAATCTAACCACTGAATTAGGGGTAGACATTAATCTTAGCGTTCCTCGATTATGGATGATTTTACCTGCTGCGAATCTTGTTTCTGAACAAAAACACCCCCAAACTACACTACAAATCGGAACAAATTTTCAAAAAAACCTAGGACTTGATCGGCAAACATTTAATGCGATTTACAGATTTAATTATCGTACCGATAGAAGAAGGTATTCTTTCGAGTTTCCTAGTGTCACCTATGTGAACCATTTGAATCCAGACAATTTTTTCTCCATCTATCGAAATACCTTTGATCAGCTTAATATACTAGCAGATCCCCTCAAAGGGGATAGTGCATACACCTCTTTCTTCAATACAGATCAAGTGATAGAAGAAGCTGAACTCGATGTTCCTGAGGGTGCAAATGCATTTATTGCGGCGGCCTTAAAAGGCTCACTACCGCTTTCTCAGGAGGAATCCTTAGAAGTTAGAAGAATTGAGGAGCGCAGAAATCGCCTCACAGAGAACAACTTCATCGTATCCTCAAGTTTCAATTATTCGTTTCAAAACTCAGAAAACAGAAACACTCCCAATTACTCACAGTTTGGTTTGAAATTTGAACTCGCAGGAGCGCTTCTTGATTTTATTGATTCATCTCCTAATGAATCGATATTTAAAGTTCCCTTTGCTCAATACATTAAAACTGAAATCAACACGATTAAACATTTTGAATTAAGTGACGATACCCGATTTGCGACCCGGTTCTTTGCAGGTGTAGCAATACCCTTTGGGTCTGGAAACAACGTTCCGTTTGTAAGAAGTTATTTTGCAGGAGGCTCAAACGACATCCGATCTTGGAACGCTTATACCTTAGGACCAGGAACAACCAATCTAATCAATGAATTTAACGATGCCAATTTCAAAATCACCTGGAGTAACGAATTGCGTTTTGACCTGAGTCAAAGTATTAAAGGAGCACTATTCACAGATATTGGAAACATTTGGAACGTTCTTGACGATACCGAGTTAGAAGAAGCCATTTTTAAAGGATGGTCTTCTTTTAAAGATGTAGCCGTAGGTGCTGGGGTCGGGCTGCGCTATGATTTCGACTATTTTTTATTTCGGGTAGACCTAGGATGGAAAATTTATAATCCTGCATTTTCAGGAGATAATCGTTGGTTTTATAACCAAACAAACAATCGCCCCATTTTCAATATCGGAATCAATCATCCTTTTTAAAAGCATTTCTTACATTTGTCGACTAACATAATCAAAAAACCAAACGAATGAGTTTATCATCAATCCCTGCAGGGGTAGCCACTGGAGACCAAGTTCAAGCTATTTTCAAACTAGCCAAAGAAAAGTCTTTCGCCCTACCTGCGGTTAACGTAGTTGGCTCGAATACAATCAACGCCGTAATGGAAACTGCTGTAGCGTTAAACGCTCCAGTAATTATTCAATTCTCGAACGGTGGAGCACAATTTAATGCCGGTAAGGGATTATCTAACGAAAACCAAAAGGCTGCAATTGCAGGAGCCGTAGCTGGAGCAAAACACGTTCATCAACTAGCAGAAGCATATGGTGCTCGAGTAATCTTACACACCGACCACTGTGCAAAAAAGCTACTTCCTTGGATTGATGGTCTTTTAGATGCCAGTGAAACATTTTACAAAGAGACGGGTAAATCGCTTTTTAGCTCACATATGATCGATTTATCTGAAGAGCCGATCGAAGAGAACATTGAAATTTGTAAAGAATATCTAAAAAGAATGTCTGCAATGGACATGACTTTAGAGATCGAGCTAGGAGTAACCGGTGGTGAAGAAGATGGTGTGGATAACAGTGATGTAGATGTTTCTAAACTATACACACAGCCCGAAGAGGTTGCTTTCGCTTACGAGGAACTTTCAAAAATTTCACCTCGTTTTACCATCGCTGCTGCATTCGGAAACGTGCATGGGGTTTACAAGCCAGGAAACGTAAAATTAACTCCAACCATTCTTAAAGATTCTCAGGCATACATTCAAGAGAAATATAATATCAGTGAGCACAACCCAATTGATTTTGTTTTCCATGGTGGTTCTGGTTCTTCTGTTGAAGAAATCAAAGAATCGATCGGATACGGTGTGATTAAAATGAATATTGACACCGACCTTCAATTCGCTTTCACAGAGGGTATTCGTGATTATATGACTGAAAAAATCGATTACTTAAGAACGCAAATCGGTAATCCAGAAGGAGAAGAATCTCCAAACAAAAAGCATTACGACCCAAGGGTTTGGTTACGAAAAGGAGAAGATACTTTCTCTTCTCGTCTGAAAAAAGCATTCGAGGATCTGAACAACGTGAACACTCTATAATAAAAACAATAAACGATGGCATCTGCTTGGTTTAAAAGGACAGAAAAGGGAATACAAACCGCTACGGAGGAGAAAAAAGATACCCCCAAAGGGCTTTGGTACAAGTCTCCTACCGGAAAAATAGTTGAGTCTGACGAGTTAGCTAAAAATGCGTTTGTAAGTCCTGAAGATGATTATCACGTACGCATTGGAAGTAAGGAGTATTTCGAATTACTTTTTGATGACAACACATTTACCGAGTTCAACCAAGAACTTTCTTCAAAGGACCCTTTAAATTTTGAGGACACTAAGAAATACAAGAATCGCCTGGTTGACGCTAAGAAAAAGACCAAATTAAACGATGCGATCAGAACAGCCTACGGATTATCTGCAGGACGCGAGATTGTTATCGCTTCTATGGATTTTAGTTTCATCGGAGGCTCAATGGGTAGTGTAGTTGGAGAAAAAATTGCGCGTGCGGTGGACGTTGCTATTAAGAGAAAAGCGCCATTTGTGATCATATCAAAGTCAGGAGGGGCAAGAATGATGGAGGCCGCTTTATCATTAATGCAGATGGCTAAAACCTCTGTAAAGCTAGCTCAACTTGATGCAGCCAAACTACCTTACATCTCACTATGCACTGATCCTACTACTGGAGGTACAACTGCATCTTATGCGATGTTAGGAGATATCAATATTGCTGAGCCTGGAGCTCTAATCGGTTTTGCAGGCCCCCGAGTCGTTAAGGATACCACGGGGCAAGATTTGCCAGAAGGTTTTCAGACCGCAGAATTTGTAAAGGAGCATGGTTTTTTAGATTTCATCACTCACAGAAAAGAATTGAAGAAAAAGATCAATTTATATATTGACCTGATTCTCAACCTTCCACTGAGAAAAGTTTCTGAAAAAGCAGAGGAGCTATCTTAAAAATAACCTATATTTGCCGCCTGATTGAGCGTCAATCAGGTACATAATAATCATTAACGAATATTGGCATGTATTTATCACAAGAAAAAAAAGCAGAAATCTTCAATCAATACGGAGGTTCTGAAACTAACACGGGTTCGACAGAAGGGCAAATTGCTCTTTTCACTTACCGAATCAATCACTTAACTGAACACTTAAAGAAAAATCACAAAGATTTTAATACCGAGCGTTCATTAATTCGCTTAGTAGGTAAGCGTCGTAGTCTTCTAGACTATTTAAAAGCTAATGATATCGAGAAGTATCGTTCGCTTATTAAAGATCTAGGGATCCGTAAATAATCTTTTAAGGGCATTTCAACGAATGCCCTTTTTTTTTGAAACGCTCGTCGTTTCTCAGTTTTTCATTGGTCTACCACACTTCACAACAACACAACCATTGACCAATTGTTTAACTCGTGCCGCAGGTACAAAACACTAGGATTTATCCTAACAATTTTATGATTCCAAAAACATTTCAAGAGATCATTGATCTCGGTGATGGCAGAACAATCAGTATTGAAACTGGTAAACTTGCCAAACAAGCGCATGGCTCAGTAGTCGTACGCTCAGGAAACTGTATGTTACTATGTACAGTAGTTTCAAATTATCAAGCAGCTGACGTTGACTTTCTACCGCTTACAGTGGATTACAGAGAGAAATTTGCAGCAGCAGGTAGATACCCTGGTGGTTTCTTCAAAAGAGAAGCCAGACCAAGCGATGGTGAAGTATTAACGATGCGTATTGTTGACCGTGTACTCCGCCCATTATTTCCAAAAGACTACCACTCAGAGACTCAGGTAATGATTCAGATGATGTCCTACGACGAATCGATTACCCCTGATGCACTGGTAGGTCTTGCGGCTTCAACCGCACTACAATTATCAGATATCCCATTCGAAACCGCTATTTCAGAGGTTCGTATCGGACGTGTAAACGGAGAATTTGTTCTTAACCCTTCCCTTGCACAATTAAAAGAATCTGATATCGATATGATCATCGGGGCCTCTTACGATTCAGTAATGATGGTTGAGGGTGAGATGAAAGAGATCAGCGAAGAAGAAATGGTTGAAGCCATTAAATTCGCTCACGAAGCTATTCGCGTACAATGTGATGCTCAACATCGTTTAGTAGAACAAGTAGGTAAGAAAGAAACTCGTGAATTTGAAGAAGCTGTTAAAGATGAAGCGCTTTACCAAAGCATTCATGAACTAGCTTACAACAAAGTTTATACTGTTGCGAAAGCTGGATCTTCTAAAAAGGAGCGTAGTGCCGCATTCGCTGAAATCAAAGAAGCAGTAAAAGCGAGTTTTTCTGAAGAAGAATTAGAAGAAAAAGGTAAGCTAATCGGCAGCTATTACAGCAAGGTTGAAAAAGAGGCCGTACGTAATCTAACCTTAGACGAAGGCCTTCGTTTAGACGGTAGAAAGACTGACGAAATTCGTCCTATCTGGTGTGAAATTGATTATTTACCATCGACTCACGGTTCAGGTATTTTTACCCGTGGTGAGACTCAGGTTTTATCTACCGTAACACTAGGTACTTCTCGCGAGGCGAATATCATCGATATGCCTTCATTAGAAGGAGAAGAGACATTCTACCTACACTACAACTTCCCTCCTTTCTCTACAGGAGAAGCTAGACCGATTAGAGGTACCTCACGTCGAGAAGTCGGTCACGGGAACCTCGCTCAAAGAGCACTAAAGAATATGATCCCTGAAGACTGTCCTTATACAGTTCGTGTAGTATCTGAAGTATTAGAATCGAATGGTTCTTCTTCAATGGCTACGGTATGTTCGGGAACAATCGCTCTTATGGATGCTGGTGTTCAAATCAAAAAGCCAGTTTCAGGTATCGCAATGGGACTTATTACTGATAGCGAGAGTGGCAAGTATGCAGTACTTTCAGATATCCTAGGTGACGAAGACCACCTTGGTGATATGGACTTCAAAGTAACGGGTACAGCAGATGGTATCACCGCATGTCAAATGGATATTAAGGTGAAAGGTCTTTCTTACGAAATTCTTACCAAAGCTTTAATGCAAGCTAAAGACGGAAGACTACATATTCTTGGTAAGCTCATCGAAACCATCGACACTCCGAAAACAGAAGTTAAGGCGCATGCTCCTAAAATTGTTACTACTAATATCCCTGGCGATCTTATCGGAGCGTTTATCGGAAGCGGTGGTAAAAACATCCAAGAACTTCAAAAAAGTACCGGTTGTACCATCGTTATCAACGAGAATGAAACCGGAGAAGGTGTCGTTGAAATTCTAGGTACTAGCCAAGAAGGTATTGATAGTGTAATCGCTTCAATTGAATCATTAATGTTCAAGCCTGAAGTTGGATCTACCTATAAGGTTAAAGTCATCAAGATGCTCGAATTTGGTGCAGTAGTCGAATATGTAGACGCTCCTGGAAACGAAGTCTTACTTCACGTATCAGAACTTGCTTGGGAACGTACTGAAAATGTCAGCGACGTTATCAACATGGGTGATGAATTTGAAGTAAAATACTTTGGATTTGACCCAAGAACCAAGAAAGAGAAAGTTTCACGTAAAGCCCTTTTAGAAAAGCCTGAAGGTTATGTAGAAAGAGCTCCAAGAAACGATCGCAGAGATAACAGAGGTTCTAGAGATTCACGTCATGGCCGTGACAATCGATCTAAAGATCGCAATCACCGATCAGACCGAGATCAAAAAGAAAGCTCTGAAGACTAATTCAAACCAGCTATTCTTAAAGGGGAGTTTTTAACTCCCCTTTTTTCTTATAAATAATTGTAACCTTTTGAAACTTCCTGCGTATAACTAGGCGACATCATTTCAATACGCACATGAGACAGTTAAAAATTACAAAGCAGGTTACTAATAGAGAAACCGCATCCTTAGACAAGTACTTACAAGAGATTGGTAAAGTAGATCTGATCACCGCTGAAGAAGAGGTAGAATTAGCTCAGAAAATTAAAGCAGGTGATCAACGTGCTTTAGAAAAACTAACCAAGGCTAACCTAAGATTCGTGGTATCGGTAGCCAAGCAGTACCAAAACCAAGGATTAACACTACCCGATCTTATTAATGAAGGTAACCTAGGATTAATCAAAGCAGCTCAACGATTTGATGAGACTAGAGGATTTAAGTTTATCTCCTATGCAGTTTGGTGGATTAGACAATCTATTTTACAAGCCCTAGCAGAGCAATCTCGTATCGTACGTCTACCACTTAATAAAATTGGATCGATTAATAAGATCAATAAAACATTCGCTCACCTTGAACAAGCGCATGAACGTATGCCATCTGCTGAGGAGATCGCTGCTGAACTAGATATGACCGTAGAGGATGTAAAGCAGTCTCTTAAAAACTCAGGAAGACACGTTTCGATGGATGCTCCTCTCATCGACGGTGAGGATTCTAACTTATACGACGTTCTTCGCTCAGGAGAATCACCGAACCCTGATAAAGAATTACTTCACGAGTCACTGAGAACTGAAATTGAGCGTGCTCTTGAAACGCTTACACCTAGAGAAGCTGACGTAGTTAGACTATACTTCGGTTTAGCTGGTGCGCATTCTATGACTCTAGAAGAAATTGGTGAGACCTTTGATCTAACTCGTGAAAGAGTTCGTCAAATTAAAGAGAAAGCGATCAGAAGATTAAAGCATACCTCAAGAAGTAAAATTCTTAAAACTTATTTAGGATAAATTACTATCTTGCTCAAACTTACAGTTTTCGTGGCTGTTCGTTTTTTGATTGATGATTATGGAAACGCCGGCTTTGCCGGCGTTTCTATTTTAATTCTAATCGTTTCGCTAATTTTACCCTATGGCACATTCGATAGCACCTTCACTCCTAGCTGCTGATTTTGGAAAACTCAACGAGGCGATTTCAGAGGTAAATAAGAGTTCAGCTTCCTTATTACATCTAGATGTAATGGACGGTCAATTCGTTCCAAACATCTCCTTTGGCATACCTGTGATTGAAGCAGTTGCTAAGGTTTCAACCAAGCCACTTGACATTCATTTAATGATTGTTGATCCAGACAGATATTTAAGTACTTATGCAGCATTTAGGCCTGAATACCTTACTATTCATCTAGAAGCATCCACCCATTTACATAGGAGCATTCATCGAATCAAGGAACTGGGTTGTAAGGCAGGCGTCGCTATTAATCCTCATACCAATATCGAATTACTTAGGGATACTATTAAAGAGATTGATCTTGTTTGCGTAATGAGTGTTAATCCAGGTTTTGGAGGACAGTCATTTATCGAAAACACCTACGATAAAGTGATCGCTCTCAAAGAGTTAATCGATGAGACCAACTCAAATACTCTAATTGAAATTGACGGCGGAGTTACTAAGGATAATGCTGATAAATTAAGCCGCTGTGGCGCTGATATTTTAGTTGCCGGAAGTTCAGTTTTTCGAACTCCATCAATTATTGAGGCAATAACCGCACTTCATGGATAAAAGGTACGATTTAATCATCGTGGGGGCAGGTCCGATAGGGATTGCCTGTGCGCTAGAGGCACAAAGTCGAGGGTGGTCCTACACCATTATCGAAAAAGGGACACTAGTAAATTCACTTTATCATTATCCGAAAGGAATGCAGTTTTTTTCGTCTTCAGACAATTTAGAACTCAACAACATCCCTTTTATCTGTAAAGAACCAAAACCCTTTCGATCTGAAGCACTTCAATACTATCGCGCAGTTGCACAGTCGAGGAATCTAAACATTAAATTGTTCGAGCGCGTTCATAGGACACATAAAACCCCTGACGGTAACTTTTCTATCACCACTTCAAAGGGCTCATACTACTGTTCAAATCTGGTGATTGCTACAGGTTTTTTCGACTACAGCAATAAACTAAATATCCCAGGAGAAGAGCTTGCACATGTACACCATTATTTTGATGACGCTCATTTTTACGCTAATCAAAGAGTTGCTATCGTAGGTGCCAACAACTCAGCAGTGGATGCCGCTTTACAATGTTACAGAGCTGGAGCAAAGGTTGAGATGATTATCAGAGGAGATGCTATCGGAGAACGAGTGAAATATTGGGTACGGCCAGAAATTATTAATCGAATTGCTGACGGTTCTATAACCGCACACTACCAAAGTAATCTCAAAGAAATACACGAAAATCACCTCCTTATTTCAAAGGAGAATGAAACTAAAACATTAGCTGTTGATTACGTCCTGTTAATGATTGGATATCGACCTGATTACGATTTTCTCAAGCAGGCTGGGGTAACCTTTGAAAGCGACCCAATGCAAACTCCGAAATACAACCCTGAAACTTTAGAGACCGAGGTTGAAGGCCTATTTCTCGCTGGGGTAGTGCTCGGGGGATTAAAAACCAACGCTTGGTTCATCGATAATTCAAGAGATCACGGACTAAAGATTTGTGATGCTATCCAGAAAAGGGCTTAGCGAATTTTAATTATTTTTGTCTTCCAATTTAGATACCAATATGGCTTTACAAAATCAGGTAATGGATGCCCTCAAGGCAGCAATGAAAGCAAAAGACACTGTGGCTTTAGAATCACTAAGAGCAATAAAGTCAGCAATACTCCTTCAACAAAGCGAAGTAGGTTCAAAAGAATTGAGTTCTACTGATGAAATTAAGCTACTACAAAAACTGGTAAAACAAAGAAAAGATAGCGCGGCTCTCTATAACGAACAAGGTAGACCAGACCTTGCTGACCCAGAGCGAGCACAAGCTAAAGTTATCGAGCAATTCTTACCAGAACCTTTATCAGAGGCAGAACTTGACGAACTGGTTAAAGCGGTCATAAGCGAGCTTTCTGCTGAAGGAATGAAAGATATGGGACGAGTTGTTGGAGAAGTTAATTCGAGAGCAGCAGGTAGAAGTGAAGGAAAAGTTATCGCCCAAAAGGTTAAAGATCATCTAAGTAACTAAATTATTGGCCGCGTAGTTCAACTGGATAGAATATCAGATTTCGGCTCTGAGGGTTGGGGGTTCGAATCCTCCCGCGGTCACTTAAGGGTAAAAAAGAGGGGTTCACTAGAGCCCTTTTT
>OBOM01000005.1_pt1 | contig 25288 bp, 26 predicted proteins | sample 1535151 | NCBI WGS metagenome assembly OBOM01 (sample SAMEA3275616, study PRJEB22092) | marine metagenome | biome: marine biome; feature: surface water; material: Seawater | collected 2014-06-21T11:30:00+00 | depth 0 m | reverse complement strand
CTCCTAAGAACGAGTCTGTTTTGGCTTCAATAGCTCTTGGGTCCCAAACAAATTCGGTTTCAATGAGTTCTTTGATATTTACTCCTAACAGAAGACTCAACTTGTTTAAAATGCGTTCCCGTGATAATTCGATCAGCTCTTCCCAATTTTGGCCGTAGTTTCCTGGTGCGTTGATCATAACGAACCAGTTTTCTCCTCCTTCAGGAGCATCGGTGGGCGTGTGCTTACTGCTAATATTTACATAGACTGTTGGGTCTTCTGAAAGTGTTTTTTTCTCAAAGATGCATTCGAATTCTTCTTCATACTTATCAGAAAAGAAGATGTTATGTAGATCTAAATCTTGAAACGATTTTTTAATACCCCAATAGAAAATCAGTGCGCTGCTCGATCGTTCTTGAGCGAGTGTTTTCTCTGGAGCTTTAATACCTGTAAGTAGTTTTCTGTAGGTAGGCACCACATCCATATTGCTTACTACAATATCAAAAGGATAAGAACCTTTAGCCGTTGAAAGCCCAATTACTTTACCTTTGTTTAAATCGATTTGGGTTACCTTTTCATCAAATCGAAAATGTACGCCATGCCTAAGCGCTAGCTGATAAAGCGATTCGGTGATACTTCTCATTCCACCTTCAGGATAATAAGTTCCAAAATGCATCTCTAGATGGGGAATAAGTGACATAATCCCAGGGGTACGGTAGGGTGAACTACCATTGTAAGTAGCGTGTCGACTAAAAAACTGCAAGCTTTTGGGATTAGTGAAATAGGCCTTTAGGGTCTGGTATAGCGATTTGAATAAATCGAGTCGATAAATCTTTGCGACAGCTCTAACCGTAATCCCATTGAGATAGGTTTTTAAACGGTGCAATGATCTCCCAAGAAATAGGGGGGCAGTAAGTTCGTATTTCAGTTCGTTGTCTTCAAGAAATTGCCTAATCTTAGCCGGATTCTCTTTGAAAGAAGTACTAAAAGAGTTTATAAATTCTTCTTTATCAGCCGGGGTTTGAAATCGAGTACCATCGGTCCAGAAATAATTGCAGAGGGTTTCTTTTTTCAGGTAATTGAAATGATCTCTCGGGTTTTCATTAAACAAATCAAAGAGTTCATCGATGTATTGAGGCATAGTAAATAGGGATGGGCCGAGATCGAATCGATACCCTTCTTGACTAATTTCATCGAGTTTGCCCCCTGGTCCTGTATGCGCTTCAAAAACAGTTACTTCATAACCTAGACTTCTGAGTCGAAGTGCAGCAGAAAGTCCTGCGATTCCAGAACCGATGATTCCAATCACTTATTTGAAATATTTTTTGGGAACTACTAGCATGCCAAAATTCTCACCTTTCTCTTTACCTAGATGTTTGTGATGGATTTTGTGAGCGCGACGAACTCCGCGGGCATAAGCGTTATCAATATTTCTAAGCCACTTAAAACGTTGATGAATAAAAATATCATGAACAACGAAATAGGCGATGCCGTAAGCCAAAATCCCTAAACCTATGGGGGTAGCTAACCAAAAGTATTCTTTTGCGAACATTAAGAAAAACATACTGAGACTCGCGAAAAACAAAAAGAAGGCGTCGTTTCTTTCAAACCAAGAGTCGTGATCTTTCTGGTGATGATCTTTATGAAGTACCCATAAAGCGCCATGCATGATGTATTTGTGAATAAACCAGGCCATAAATTCCATAATAGCGAAGGTTCCTAAAAACGCCAAAATTGCCAATAGTGTGTTCATGAGATTTATACGCGTTGAAATTTTATTTCAAAATACGATTGTGCCACTAGACCAAGCTTTTCATAGTTAGGTACTCGGATGCGGCTATTTTTAATTTCTAATGGTGGAGTATTCTTTAATCGATCGAGTAAACGCTTATAGTAGCGGTAAGCGGTATACACTCCCAATCTTACCGTTGCGGGTAATTTCTGTATTCCTTCAAAACCTAGATTGAAGTCAGCCTCAATCTCATCAATAATGGCTTGCTTAGAAGCTTCATCAAGAGCTTCTAGATTCGCATTGGGAAAATAGGTTCTCCCAAGATTTTCGAAATCTGCCTTGAGATCTCTTAAAAAATTAACTTTCTGAAATGCAGAACCTAAGGCCATTGCTGACTCTTTTAAAGAAGTGTATTTCTCTTTATCTCCATCTACAAAAACAGTAAGGCACATCAGACCCACAACATCGGCAGATCCATAGATGTATTCCTTGTATTCTTCTACACTTCTGTAGGTGTTTTTGGTCAGATCCATTCGCATACTTTTCATAAATGCAGCGACTAAATCATAGTCGATATTAAAGGTATGATAAGTGTATTGAAAAGAGTTGAGAATCGGATTTAAACTAATCTTATGTTCTAATGCTTCTGCTAAATCACGCTCGAAGTTTTTGAATAGTTGTTCTTTGTCGTAATCGTGAAAACTATCGACGATTTCATCGGCGAATCGAACAAAGCCGTAGATATTGAAAATGTGTGAACGAACAGAAGGTGCCAACAGAGATGTTGCTGTTGAGAAGCTTGTACTATAAGCCTTTGTAACTAATTGACTGCACTGCTGTGAGACATGATCGAACAAGGTCTTCATACGCTTTGTTTTAATAGTAATTCAGAAACAATTTTCCCAGAAATAAGAGCAGGTGGTACTCCTGGGCCGGGAACCGTTAATTGGCCCGTAAAGAATAAATTAGAAACTTTCTTAGAGGCTAATTTTGGCCTTAAAAATGCTGTTTGACGCAGGGTGTTCGCAAGGCCATAGGCATTTCCTTTATACGAGTTATACTCACTAACAAAGTCGTTTACACAGAAACTTTCTGTGAATTCTATGTGATCCCTAAGTGATTCACCGTAAAAGTCTTCAAGTCGTTTGATAATCTTGTCAAAGTATTTATCGCGAAGTTGTTGGGTATCTTTAATTCCCGGTGCAATCGGTATAAGAAAGAATCCTGCTTCTTTACCCTTAGGTGCCATTGATTCGTCTGAAGCTGATGGGAAATTAGCGTAGAATAAAGGTTCTTTTGGCCAATTGGGTTTGTCGTAAATATCACTCGCATGCGCTTTGAAATCGGTATCAAAGAATAAGTTATGATGCGCAAAGGTGCTGTCTAGTTTTTTATTAAACCCTACATAAAATAATAGGGAAGAAGGGGCAAAGGTTCTTTTTGCCCAGTAAGCTTCAGAATATTGTCTGTATCTCTGAGGTAGCAAAGTTTCAGAGTGATGATAGTCGGCTCCACTTACAATAAAGTTAGCTTCATGTAGGCTTCCATCTTCAAGAAGAATACCTTTTGCTTTACCGTTTTCTGATACTATTATCTCAGAAACTGCGGATGAAGTATGTATATTTACCCCATTTGATTCTGCAATCGATACCATAGCCTTTACAATTTCGTACATTCCACCTTTAGGGTGCCATGTACCTAAACCATAGTCGGCATAATTCATGAAAATGTAGAAAGAAGGTGTGTTTTCGGGTTTAGCTCCTAAAAACAGAACTGGAAATTCTAAGGCAGCTCGTAAAGCTTCGTCTTTAAAGTCTTTTTGAATAACATCACTCACCGACTTTAGAAATTGGCCTACTCTAACGGCAGTTTCTGGAGTAACTAGTTCTAGAGGGGATTTCCCTGGACGCATCACTACTTTACCAATGGCTATTTCATAGTTTTCTTTAGCCTTGGCTATGAATTTTGCTAATTTCTTACCGCTTCCTTTTTCAATTTCTTCAAAGGTTTCACAGAGTTTATCTAAGTCGGCGTAAACTCTAAGTAGTTTGTCTTTGAAATAGATTTGATAACCAGGATCTAATCGTTCTAATTCGTAAAAATCACTGGTGGTTTTTCCAAAATCTTGAAAGAAGTTCTCGAAGATATCGGGCATCCAATACCAAGAGGGGCCCATATCGAAAGTATATCCATCTCTTTTAAGTTGACGGGCTCTTCCGCCGGGAGTGTCATTTTTTTCAAAGATCGACACTTCAAGACCTTCTTTGGCAAGATAACTAGCGGCAGATAAGGAAGAAAATCCTGACCCAATTACGATTACTTTTTTCATTAGTTAGGTAATTGAGCGGTGAAGTGAGCGATAGATTCGAAAATTTCTACGAAATCAAAGTTAGGTTTAGATTGAAGCTTCTGAGTTTGATAGCCGAGAATCATCAACTTTGAGTTTTTTCCACGAAGCTCATTTGAGAAGGTTTCAAAATACCTGTCTAGTTCATCGGGCCCTGGGCTTATGGTGAAATAAGATACATAGTTAAGATTGTCGTAATAATTCAACAGCTCTTTCAAACTGTGAATACTGTTCGACTGACCTAGAAAAATCGTTTTATGACCTCTAGATACTAATTCGTAATTCAAGAAAAGTAATCCTATTTCGTGTACCTCACCTTCGGGCAAATAAAGCACATAAACTGGTGACTCTTTCGTTGGAGGTAGTTTTTGGTACTTCTCAGTTTGAATGTAAATTTTTTGTTTGATCAAACTGCTGATAAAATGCTCATGGGCAGGAGAAATCGTTTTTGACTGCCACAGCATACCTAACTCGGTCATTAAAGGAATGAAAACCTCGTTAAAAAGTTCTTTAAAGCTTCGATCTGCAACCAGACTATTGTAGGTGTTATAGAATTGGTGCGTGTCAAAATTCACCATGGCTAGCTTGAAGGCATTGATCGCATGGTGTTTTTCACTGTTTTTAGCGATAATCTCGTTGACCAGAAGAGGAATGTCTTCTTGTTTAATTTTAGAAATCTTGGAGATCTTGTATCCGCTATTATAAAGGAGTGTGATATTCAAAAGCTTCTGAAGACTCTCGAGGGAGTAGGTACGGATATTGGTTTCAGTACGTTCAGGGCTCAAAAGATCGTATCTCTTTTCCCAAATTCTAATGGTATGTGCCTTGATCCCTGAAAGATTTTCGAGATCTCTAATGCTAAACGATTTATTGCTACTGTTCATCATTCTTTCTAAAATCTTAAACAAAAGTAGGTAAAATGAGCCTTCGATTTATATATCGTTTAACAAAATGCCTGAATTCTTTCTTTTTGTTGAATTTTGAGGAAATATTGTGAAGATAACATCTTACTTATTGGTGATTCAAGTCACACCTGTAGTCTAAATAAAAAAAGCACTGCTGTTAGGCGGTGCTTTTTTGATTTTTGAAGTGCTCACGACTGGAGTCGAACCAGCACGTCCATAGGACACCACCCCCTCAAGATGGCGTGTCTACCAATTCCACCACGTGAGCATAAACTGAAACTAATTGTTACAGTCTCTGGTAAACAAAAAAAGTTAAGACAGATTTGCCTTAACTTTTGTGACCTGACTGGGGCTCGAACCCAGGACCCTCTCCTTAAAAGGGAGTTGCTCTACCAACTGAGCTATCAGGTCGAAATCGGGTGCAAATATAAGGGCTATATTTGAAAATTCAATAAGCAAATATGAAAATTATTCTTCTCGGTTATATGGGCTCAGGAAAGTCGACTATAGGAAAGGCTTTAGCTAACGAATTGAACCTGTCTTTTGTTGATTTAGATCATACTATTGAGAATGAGATTGGGATGTCGATCAGGGACTTTTTTGAAGTATCTGGTGAGCTCAAATTCAGGCGTTTAGAGAACGAAGTATTGAAAAAAGTACTAGATGACAATAATGATATGATTCTTTCAACGGGTGGAGGTACTCCTTGCTATGGAAATAATTTAGACCTTTTAAAATCTGCTTCGAATACCAAAGCTTTTTATTTAAAAGCTTCGATTAAAACGCTCACAGAAAGATTATGGTCAGAAAAAGACACTCGTCCGCTGATACAATCGATTGGCGATGACGATTTGCCAGAGTTCATAGGTAAGCATCTATTTGAGCGCTCAAACTTCTATCTTCAGGCTCATCATGTGATTGAGATCGATCAAAAATCAGTTGAAATGATCGTTAGAGAAATAGCAGAATTACTTTAAATAAGCTCGATCATTTTTTTCTTCGAAAACCACTTCGATGTGTTCATAGGATGATGTGGATAGTGAAAGGCCTTTGAAATCAGCTTTAATCGGAAATTTTTTATGGTTTCGATTAACGAGAACAGCAGTCTTTAATTTTTTGACACCGCCGTGAAGAAAGGGAAGACATCCGTGCATTAAAGTAGCTCCAGAGTTTAGCACGTCATCAACAAGTACAACAGCTTTATCTTTTAGATTGGTAGCATCAATATCTAATTCAGGCGACTGGGTTCCTGGTTGATGTTTATCTAATGAAACAGTTACGACCTTAATGTCTAACTCATCAATTTTTTTTAATTCAATGGCAATTTTTTCTGCCAGTAGACTACCCGACCCTTGAATACCTGCGATAATAATTTCAGATTCATCAGAATAAGTTTCGAGAATTTGAAAAGCGATTCGACGTATAGTGTGCGCAATCTTTTGATGATCTAGGATAAGTTCTTTCATTCTGATTCTGAGGTATAAGCTTCAAGAGAGCGACGATCTTTTTTAGTAGGACGTCCTTCTCCTTTTTGTCGATAATATTCTTGAGAAAGTTTTGCGAATTCTCTGTGCTCAAAGGCTTCTTTCGGGGTATGATCTTTTCGGTATTGATCGACCAATTTCGCTCCAACTCGGCTTTTAGGTAGGTCGAGGACTTCTATTTCGTAATTAATTTGATCGATTCTAACACGAATACGGTCACCGGGGTAAACCTCCTTTGCAGGTTTAGCCGGCTGATCGTTAATGTGAATTTTACCATTCTTACAAGCGTTGCTTCCCATAGAGCGAGTCTTGAAGTAGCGAGTAGCCCATAAATATTTATCAATTCGCACTGTGTTAAAAGGTGTTAAGTCTCTCTAACAAAAATAGGGGAAAATTGTATCTTGCCGCCTTAATTATTCAAGGTTCGATGCTTCGTAAACTACTCTTATTATCTGTTATTGCATTTTTAGTGTCCTGTAAGAAGGACAATCCTTTATCTGGAGTGGTCTCTGTACCTCCGGCAAAGCTCGATTCTATAAGAGCAGTAAACGATGAGGCTTTGATTAATTTCTTGAAAGGACACACCTACAGAGAAGGTTCAATTTCAGAAGTAGCCGATGGAGATATTTCGCTATGGGATGACAGTCGTTTAGGTACGACCTCGATTAACATCCGCCCATCAGAATTTGATTTAGATGAGGCCGATTACACTACCGACGAAATTGAAGATGGAGTTCCTCATAATCTCTATTATTTTGTGGTGAACCCAGGAGTAGGTAATCAGCCGAGTGTTGCTGATTCTGTCTATGTTCAGTACACAGGTCGAAACTTAGACCTCAGTATTTTTGACGAGGTGAAGCAAGGAGGCTCTTGGTTTGATTTAGCTACCATTCAAGCTCCTTTTCAAGGATTTAGGGGGTTTGCTGAAGGAGTTCCCTTTTTTAAAGCTTCTGAAGGCGTAGAGGAGAATTTGGACGGCACTTTTACGGCGATTAATCCTGGCCACGGATTCATTTTCTTTCCGTCAGCCATGGCCTCATACAATACCATTACTGCTGACATCCCTCAGTATGGGCCGATATTCTTTGAGATTACCCTTATCGAAGCTTTAGCTACTGATCATGATGGGGATGGAATCTTATCTATTCTTGAAGATCGTAACGGAAACGGTTATCTCTATGATGACAATACCGACGAGGATTACGAAAACGAGAACAGGCTTCCTGTAGCAAATGACTTCTTAGATGCGGATGACGACGGTGATGGTACACCAACAAAATGTGAGATTAGCCTCGGGCTAGATCCTCACGATTCTTCAAGCTATTACGATGCCGACAATGATGGTGATGGAGATGACTGTGACGATTAGTCTACAACTCGATAAATAGACTTAAAATCAACTGACTAGGTCTTAAATCGATATTTACACCGTCAGAAACACTTTGTGCCACAAAACGAGTCTCTTTTTCGTTAAGCCCTCTTTCATAACGTAAATCTAGCGCTAGCTTATTAAGTTTAAGCCCAATCCCAAAATTGGCTCCTAAAGTAATGTCTTTCAGCCCGCTTTGAGCATCAACACCATCAAATTCTCCGTCGAGTATATATTGAAAACTTGGGCCTGCAAAAATGTAAGTAGGGCCTATAAAACCAGAACCAAGATTAAAGGGAAGATCGATTTTAGATAGGTTTAATTCTTGACCATTGTATTCAGTCGAAGTCTCTGTGTATACCAGTTCAGGACGTAGGAAGAAACCTAAAACCTGTACTTTTTTATAAAAACCAAAGTGATATCCTGTATTAGATTTAGGATTTTCTTTTATTCCACTAGCTTCGTTCAGTAATTCTCCGTTCGAATTATAATTCAATCCACCTTTGATTCCCCAAGAATTTTTTTCTTGAGCGAAACTTAGTGTAATGCTGAATGCTAGCAGTGCAGTTAAAAGGATTTTCTTCATGATCATCGTTTATTTTCTTTGAAGTACTTTTTCTGCCGATGCGACGATAGCAGTTGAATCGAGCCCGTACTTTTTCATTAGTTGGGCGGGAGTTCCACTTTCTCCGAAAGTATCTTTGGTAGCTACAAACTCTTGAGGTACCGGGTGGTTTTCAACAAGTACTCTAGAAATACTCTCACCGAGACCCCCAAGGTAATTATGCTCTTCACAACTTACCAAACAACCTGTTTTGGCTACCGATTTTAAAATGGCTTCTTCATCAAGAGGCTTAATCGTATGAATATTGATGACTTCAGCCGAGATTCCTTTCTTAGCAAGCTCGTCTGCGGCAAGTAGTGCCTCCCAAACTAAGTGACCCGTAGCAACTAAGGTAATGTCGGTTCCTTCTTCTAGTAAAAGCGCCTTTCCGATTTCAAAGGTTCCACCTGTTTCGGTAAAATTTGGAACGACAGGACGTCCGAATCTTAAGTATACAGGGCCATCGTATTCGGCAATTGCTAGTGTAGCGGCTTTGGTTTGATTGTAATCACAAGGGTTAATTACTACCATGTGAGGTAGCATTTTCATCATTCCGATATCTTCTAAAATTTGGTGAGTAGCCCCATCTTCTCCCAATGTGATACCCGCATGCGATGCACAAATTTTTACATTTTTTCCTGAGTAAGCGATCGACTGTCTGATTTGATCGTATACCCTACCCGTAGAGAAGTTGGCAAAGGTTCCCGTAAATGGAATTTTGCCTCCTATAGTTAGACCAGCTGCAATACCCATCATGTTGGCCTCAGCAATCCCTACCTGAAAAAATCTTTCAGGATTCTCATCAATGAAGGGTTGGATTTTCAAAGAACCTACTAGGTCAGCGCAAAGAGCGACAACATTAGGGTTACTTCTTCCTAGTTCGGTCATGGCATCTCCGTAACCGCTTCTTGTATCTTTTGATCCTTGATTAATATAATTCATGGGGATTGTCTTTTAATAGTCGCCTAAAGTTTCAGGGTTTTGTTCGAGTGCTGATTGTAGTTGCTCATCATTAGGAGCCTTACCGTGCCATGCGTGTGTGTGCATCATAAAGTCTACGCCATTACCCATAACGGTGTGAAGTAATGCAGCAACTGGTTTTCCTTTACCAGTTAGTGATTTAGCTTCATTAAGACCTTCAACAATGGCTTCAAGATCATTTCCTTTTTCAATGCTAACTACAGTCCAATCGAAGGCTTCAAATTTAGCTTTTAGATTACCGAGAGATAACACTTGATCGGTGCTACCATCAATTTGTTGTCCGTTGTAATCTACAGTAGCAATTAAGTTGTCGATATTCTTGGCTGAAGCATACATAATTGCTTCCCAGTTTTGACCTTCTTGAAGTTCTCCATCTCCATGAAGACTGTAAATCAAATGGGTGTCCTTGTTGAGCTTTTTAGCCTCAGCGGCACCAACTGCTACAGACAATCCTTGACCTAGTGAACCTGAAGCGACTCTAACACCGGGTAACCCCTCGTGTGTTGTAGGATGCCCCTGTAGTCTCGAATCGATTTTACGAAAGGTAGCTAGCTCTGAAACAGGAAAATATCCGCTGCGAGCAAGCACACTGTAAAATAGGGGAGAGATGTGACCATTAGAGAGGAAAAATAGATCTTCTCCAATACCGTCCATATCAAATCCTTCTTTGCGCTCCATGATCTCTTGGTAGAGTGCAACTAAAAATTCTGTACATCCAAGAGATCCTCCAGGGTGACCTGAATTTACTTGGTGTACCATGCGAACGATATCTCTTCTTACTTGAGTCGTAAATTCGTTGAGGTAGTTTAGATTCATCAGTAGTACATTTGCGGTCAAAAGTAACCATTATCTTTACGTTTTAATAGCTTAGTTTGGATTTTACGATACAATCAAAATGCGGTAAGGCCCGTGCGGCAACATTTGTAACCGATCATGGTGAGGTGCAAACCCCCATTTTTATGCCTGTGGGTACTCTTGGTACCGTTAAAGGGGTACATCAACACGAACTCAAAGAAGATACCAATGCAGATATCATTCTAGGAAATACCTATCATCTATACCTGCGTCCAGGTACCGATATCATTGAAAAAGCCGGAGGCCTTCACAAGTTTATCGGATGGGATCGTGCCATGCTCACAGATAGCGGAGGATACCAGGTGTATTCGCTTGCTGCTAATCGTAAGATTAAAGAAGAAGGGGTTCATTTTAAGTCACATATTGACGGTTCAAAGCATTTCTTTACCCCTGAAAATGTCATGGAAATTCAGCGAACTATTGGGGCGGATATCATCATGGCTTTTGATGAGTGTACACCCTATCCTTGTGAATATAATTATGCCGCAAGATCAATGCACATGACCCATCGCTGGCTCGATCGTTGTATTGAGGCACTTGATAAATTACCTTATAAATATGGCTACTCTCAGGCTTTTTTTCCCATTGTTCAAGGCTCGGTTTACCCTAAGCTTCGAGAAAAATCAGCCGAATATATTGCTTCTGTCGGTGCAGTAGGTAACGCGATTGGAGGCCTTTCGGTAGGTGAGCCAGCAGAGGATATGTACGCGATGACTGATGTGGTATGTCAAATACTACCCGAAGGCAAACCTCGTTATCTGATGGGGGTTGGAACTCCGATTAACTTATTAGAAAATATTGCCCTAGGTATCGATATGTTTGATTGTGTGATGCCTACCCGTAATGCAAGAAACGGTATGTTGTTTACTTCTGAGGGGACTATCAACATTAAGAACAAAAAATGGGAGGATGATTTTTCACCTATTGACTCTGAAGGGCTTTCTTATGTAGACACCACTTACAGTAAAGCCTATTTACGTCACTTGTTCGCATCAAATGAATTTTTAGGAAAGCAAATTGCTACCCTTCATAATCTTAGTTTTTACTTGTGGTTGGTACGCCAAGCACGAGCACACATTATTGCAGGAGATTTTTACGACTGGAAAGAAGTGATGGTTGAGAAAATGGGTAAACGACTGTAAGATGCTGACTTTACTCGATCGCTACATATTAAAACAATACTTGCTTACCTTTTTTGGTATTCTTTTTCTCTTTATCCCTATTGGGATTCTGGCTTCGCTTGCTGAAAAGATTAATAAGATTATTGATAATCAGGTGCCTATGGAAGAGGTTGTCGATTATTATCTCAACTTCACTTTGGTACTGGGTAATATGTTGATGCCTATCTTATTATTTTTAGCGATTATCTTTTTTACTTCGCGATTAACTGCTCGTACCGAGGTTGTAGCAATTCTAAGCTCAGGAGTCTCATACCGTCGTTTTCTAAGGCCCTATTTCATTGGAGCCACCTTTGTTGCAATACTTATTTTTGCGATGGGAAATTTCTTTGTTCCCAAGGCGAGTGCAGGTTATCATCGATTTGAGAGTCGTTATTTTCACAACAACAAAGAAGATCGAAACACTCGAAATATCTTTAATCAGGTTGATGATAATCAGTTCGTATATGTAAGTTATTTCGACCCTAAGCGACTGATCGGATACAATTTCACCCTCGAAGAATTTGATTCGATGGGTCAATTAAAATACAAGATGTCTTCGGCTAACATTCGATTTATGGCGGCAGACTCTACCTACCGACTAACCTCCTATAAGAAACGAATTTTTGAAGATCAGAAAGAAGTTATCTATCAAAAGAGTCGTTTAGACACAGTGTTTCAATTTACCATTGATGATTTAATGCCGGTTTCTTACATCGCTGAAACTAAAAACCTCTTTGAACTCAATCAATTTATACGAGATCAGAAAAGAAGGGGTAGCCCAACGGTAAATACTTATGTCCTAGAGAAATATAAACGATGGGCGATACCTATTTCGGCCTATATTTTGACACTTATCGCAGTGGCTGTTTCTTCGGTAAAGAGAAGGGGAGGTTTAGGCCTTAACCTTGCTTTTGGTATAGCTATTGCCTTTGTATATGTATTCTTTGATAAGGTGTTCGCAACCCTAGCCGAACAGGCTGGTTTCTCTCCGTTTTGGGCCGTTTCTCTCCCGGTTTTATTTTTCGGGTCACTTGCTACCTTATTGTTATCGAGAGCAAAGCGTTAATGTGTATATTTGTCCTTCGACTTAACTGAAAACTAACCATTTCTTTATGGAATATCTAGACTTTGAATTACCCTTAAAAGAACTCGAAGATCAGCTTCAGAAATGCCAAATGATAGGTGAAGAAAGTGAGGTAGATGTTAGCGAGACTTGCCAGAAAATTGAAGAAAAGCTAATCGATAAGAAGAAAGAAATCTACGGTAGTTTAACTCCATGGCAGCGTGTTCAATTATCAAGACACCCCAACAGGCCTTACACCATGGACTATATCAAAGCACTTTGTGGAGATACCTTCTTAGAGTTACACGGGGATCGTTCGGTTGGAGATGATAAAGCAATGATTGGCGGACTCGGTAAAATAGATGGTCAATCCTATATGATTATCGGTCAGCAAAAAGGCTATAACACAAAAACACGTCAGTACCGAAACTTTGGTATGGCGAATCCTGAAGGATACCGTAAAGCGCTTCGTCTGATGAAATCAGCAGAAAAATTCGGTATTCCTGTAATTAGCTTTATTGATACTCCAGGCGCTTATCCTGGTATCGAAGCAGAAGAACGGGGTCAAGGAGAGGCCATTGCACGTAATATTTTAGAAATGTCTCGTTTAGAGGTGCCTGTGCAGGTATTTATAATTGGAGAAGGTGCTTCTGGAGGAGCTCTAGGTATCGGCGTTGGAGACCGTGTAATGATGCTTGAGAATTCATGGTATTCAGTGATCTCACCAGAGTCTTGTTCTTCTATTCTATGGCGTAGCTGGGAGTATAAAGAGCGTGCTGCTGAGGCACTGAAACTAACGGCTAAAGACATGAAAAAGATGACGCTCATTGATGAAATTATCAAGGAGCCGTTAGGAGGAGCTCACGCTAATCGTGCGCTGATGTTTGAAACCTTAAGAAAGAAAATTACCAAAACCCATAAAGAACTATCAGAACTTACTGTAAAGCAGCTAATCAAAGAGCGTATGCAGAAGTATTGTGATATGGGAGTATACCAAGAATAGAATGAATAGCCCTAACCCTAATCGTATGCAAAATGCATCGGGAAATAACCCGGTGATTTCAATGGAGCGAGGTAAACTGCCACCGCAGGCGGTAGACCTTGAGCGAGTCGTACTTGGGGCGATGTTAATCGATAAAAAAGGGGTAGATGAGGTGATCGATATTCTACATAAAGAGGCTTTCTATGTAGAAGCTCACCAACACATTTTTGAAGCCATTTACGATTTATTTCAAGAGACTAAACCCATCGATATTCTTACCGTTTCTAATTTGTTGAAGCAAAAAAATAAGTTAGAAAAGGTTGGCGGGGATTATTACTTAATTGATCTTTCTCGTGCGGTTGGTTCTTCGGCTCACATTGAGTTTCACGCGCGAATCATTTTGCAAAAATTTGTTCAGCGTAGCCTGATTAAAATCTCTACTGAGATCATTGAAGAGGCTTATGGGGATAATCAGGATGTATTTGATTTACTAGATCAAGCTGAGGCCCGACTTTACGAGGTGACTCAAGGAAACTTGAAGCGTTCTGCCGAATCAGCTCAAGATTTAGTAATTCAGGCGAAGAAGAAAATTGAAGAGATTTCGAATAAAGAAGGTTTAAGCGGTATTGCTTCTGGATTTGAGCGATTAGATACTGTCACCTCTGGGTGGCAACCGAGTGATTTGATTATCATTGCGGCACGTCCGGGTATGGGTAAAACGGCTCTTACACTGTCTATGGCGCGAAACATTGCAGTGAATTCGGGTCAACCTGTGGCTTTCTTCTCTCTAGAGATGTCTTCAGTTCAGTTAATTACCCGATTAATCTCTTCAGAAACTGGGTTAAGCTCTGAGAAACTTAGAACAGGGAAGTTAGAGAAGCACGAATGGGAACAATTAAACGTTAAGGTTAAAGCTTTAGAAAAGGCACCACTTTATATTGACGACACTCCTTCACTTTCTATTTTTGATTTGAGAGCTAAGGCAAGACGTTTGGCTTCCCAGCACGATATAAAACTAGTTATCATCGACTATTTACAGCTGATGACCGCTGGTTCTAGTCAAAAGGGGGGTAACCGAGAGCAAGAAATTTCAACGATTTCTAGAAACCTAAAGGCGCTTGCTAAAGAATTGAATGTGCCGGTTATTGCGCTTTCACAGCTATCTCGTGCTGTTGAAACAAGAGGGGGCTCGAAGCGACCGTTACTTTCTGACCTTCGTGAATCAGGAGCTATTGAGCAAGATGCAGATATCGTTTCTTTTATTTATCGACCGGAATACTATAAAATTGAAGAATGGGATGATGAAGAGCAGTCACCAACTGAAGGTCAAGCAGAATTGATCATCGCCAAGCACCGTAATGGGGGACTAGATAATATTCGTCTGAAGTTCATCGGGTCACTCGGTAAGTTTGATAATCTAGATCGTCACGATTCACCTTTTGAGTTTGCCTCAAAAATGAATGATGATATCAGTCAAATTCGCCCCTCGATATCAGATGCATTTTCTGATGACGATGACGATATGCCCTTTTAGTGCTTAAGTAGTTCTTGAAGTACCCTTTCAACTCCAAAATTATCGTGACTTTCAGTAACCAGTGTAGCCATTGCTTTAATTTCTGGGTGTGCATTGCCCATAGCTACGCTATTCGGTGTCATTCGTAGCATTTCGATGTCGTTGAGGTAATCACCAAATACTAAGATTTCATTGCGATCGATGTTGTAGTAATCTAATAGCCTTTGCAGAGCTACCCCTTTGTTGGCTTTTTTATGAGATAGATCAACCCAGTAATCGCCTGATATCTTTACTTGAAGTTCCTTGTCATACTCTTTTACTACCGGATAGATATGGTGTTCACCGCTGGTCGGATGATATAAAGCAACCTTTAAAGGGGTATGAAGAATCTCTTCAGTATGGGTTATTCGTTGATGACTTGAGTAATATTCTTCTAGAATCTGAATAAAATCAGGGTTTTTACTTGGAGTATATGCTTGATTTGCACAACATACTACAGGCTCAATTTCGGGATGAGAATTAAGTGTCCTCAGTATCTCCTTTACGCTGTGAATCGATAGCTCCTGTGCATGGATGATCTCTTCATTTTCAACGATCAATGCACCGTTCTCGGCGATAAAACTCATTTTCTCACTGATCTCAGTCAGTTTGACAATCATTGATGGATATTGACGTCCGCTAGCGGCAACAAATCGAATACCTCTTCGGTGCATCTGCTCGTGCAGCTCTAAGAAAAGAGGACTAACCTCGTGCTTAGAATTGAGAAGGGTGCCGTCCATATCTGACACCACCATTTTTATATTGGATAGATTCATAACTGATAAAAAAAATCCCGATACTAAAGGTATCAGGATTTTAATAGCGGGGTTGAATAAATGTTACTTTACCTTATCGACTAACGCTTTAAAAGCTTCTGGCTGATTCATCGCTAAATCGGCAAGAACTTTACGGTTAAGTTCGATATGGTTTTTCTTTAGCGCCCCCATGAATTGTGAATAGGACATGCCGTGCTGTCTTGCGCCAGCATTAATACGGGTAATCCATAAGGCTCTAAAATTCCTCTTTTTATTGCGACGGTCACGGTAAGCGTAAAGAAGGGCTTTCTCTACAGCATTTTTAGCAACGGTCCATACATTTTTTCTTCTTCCGAAGTATCCTTTCGCTTGCTTAAGGATTTTTTTTCTGCGTGCTCTTGAAGCAACTGAGTTTACTGATCTTGGCATACTAATTTGTTTTTGTAGTCGGCGTTCTTTTCGAATCTTTTATTGGGCCGAACTCCATGGTTAATAAATCCCTTACTTATTTCAGACGAAGTTGTTCTTTAATACTGTTAACGTCTGATTCATGCACTAGGGCACTGTGCGTGAGTTTAAGCTTACGCTTTTTTGATTTCTTAGTCAGGATGTGACTTTTGAAAGCGTGCTTTCTCTTGATTTTACCAGAACCCGTCAGCTTGAAACGCTTCTTGGCACTAGATTTAGTTTTCATTTTTGGCATGATCCTATAATTTAATTACCCGCTACTTATTTTTTTGCCACTTTAGGCGCGATAAACATAGTCATACGCTTACCTTCTAATTGTGGCATTTGCTCCACTTTACCGAACTCTTCTAGCTCTTGAGCTAGTTTGAGTAGTAAAATCTCACCTTGATCTTTATAGACAATCGATCGTCCTTTGAAGAAAACAAAAGCTTTAAGCTTTGCACCTTCTTTTAAGAATTTCTCAGCATGTCTTTTCTTGAACTCAAAATCGTGTTCATCGGTTTGTGGGCCGAATCTGATTTCTTTAATAACCACCTTAGTTGCATTCGCTTTGATCGCTTTTTCTCGCTTCTTTTGTTCGTAAAGAAACTTTTTGTAATCAATTACCTTACAAACCGGTGGGTCTGCTTTAGGAGAAATTTCAACAAGATCTAACTCTAGATCTTGTGCTACGTTTAATGCCTTAGAAATGGGATAGATCCCAATTTCAACATTATCTCCTACCAGGCGCACTTCTCTAGCAGTAATTTCCTGATTGATCTTGTGCGGATTCGAAATTTCTCTTCGACCCTGGGGTTTAGTGCGTTTTCTGCGTATTGCTATGGCGCTAAAATTTTAGTTCAACTTCTATTTAAAAGATTTAAGCGTCTGCTTAATTTCCTCATTAATAATTTCGGCAAAGCTTTCGATATCCATAGATCCTAGGCTCTCACCACCGTGCTTTCTAACACTTATTTGATTCGCATTTTCTTCTTGCTCACCAACAACAATCATTAAAGGCACTTTTTTCATCTCAGCCTCACGTATTTTTTTACCTACGGTTTCATTTCGGGCATCGATAAGGCCGCGAATTTCGTGATTTTCTAATGATTTTAAAACTTTTTCTGCATATTTTTCGTGTTTCTCACTGATAGGTAGAACAATAGCTTGCACCGGTATTAACCACAATGGGAAATTACCACCGGTGTGTTCCAGTAGTAGTGCGATAAATCTCTCTAGACTTCCAAACGGTGCACGGTGAATCATAACCGGGCGGTGATTTTCGTTATCGCTCCCTTTGTATTGTAGATCAAATCGCTCTGGAAGATTATAATCGACTTGAATAGTGCCTAATTGCCACTTACGCCCTAAGGCATCTTTAATCATGAAATCAAGCTTCGGCCCGTAGAAGGCCGCTTCTCCTTCTTCGATGACATAGGTAAGTCCTTTATTCTTAGCGGCTGTAATAATAGCTTCTTCAGCTTTTTCCCAATTAGCCACTTCGCCGATGTATTTTTCTGGTTTTTGTGGGTCTCTTACAGATACTTGAGCAGTGAAATCTTCAAATCCTAACGATCCAAGAACATAGAGAGTTAAGTCAATGACATTTTCAAATTCTTCGAGTAATTGGTCTTGAGTACAGAAAATGTGAGCATCATCTTGAGTAAAACCACGAACTCTTGTTAAACCGTGTAATTCACCACTTTGTTCATAACGGTAAACGGTTCCAAATTCTGCAAAACGCTTCGGTAGATCTTTATAACTCGAAGGACTATGCTTATAAATTTCGCAGTGATGAGGGCAGTTCATTGGTTTGAGTAAGAACTCTTCATCTTCTTTAGGAGTGTGAATCGGCTGAAAGCTGTCTTCACCGTATTTGGCGTAGTGACCTGAAGTTACATAGAGTTCTTTTTGACCGATATGCGGAGTAACTACCATTTCGTAACCCGCCTCTTTCTGTGCCTTTTTTAAGAAGGTTTCTAGACGTTCGCGAAGTGCCGCACCCTTAGGGAGCCACAATGGAAGTCCTTGCCCCACTTTCGGTGAAAAAGTGAATAATTCTAACTCTTTACCAAGTTTTCTATGATCTCTTTTCTTGGCTTCCTCAATACGTTCGAGATACTGGGTCAGTTCTTTCTGTTTTGGAAATGAGATTCCGTAAACTCGAGTTAATTGAGGCTTATTTTCATCACCTCTCCAATAGGCTCCTGCAATACTGAGTAATTTGAATGCCTTGATAAAACCAGTGTTTGGTAGGTGTCCTCCTCGACATAAATCGGTGAAATTACTGTGATCACAAAAGGTGATGTCTCCGTCTGTTAGATTCTCAATTAGTTCTACTTTGAAAGGATTGTCTTGGATTTTATAAAAGTCTAGCGCATCAGCTTTTGAAACTGAACGCATTTTGAATTCATGTTTTTCTCTAGCAATTTCAAGAGCTCTTTTTTCGATCGCAGCAAAATCCTTTTCGCTTATCGCGTGCTCTTTAAAATCGATATCGTAGTAAAAGCCTTGCTCAATCGCAGGACCAATGGTTAAGTTAACCCCTGGGTATAATTGTTCGATGGCCTGAGCAAGTAGGTGAGCACTTGAGTGCCAAAAGGCTTTTTTACCTTCATCATCATTCCATGTGTATAAGGTAAGCGTACCATCGGTTTCTAGTGGAGTGCTGGTCTCAATGGTTTTCTGATTGTAACTTGCAGATATAACATTTCTAGCAAGTCCTTCGCTTATCGATTGAGCTACCTCAAAAGGAGTGGTTCCTTTCGATACCTCTTTTACCGCGCCGTCGGGTAGGGTTACCTTAATCATGTTTCTTACTCTAATTAGGTCGCAAAGATAGTTATAAGCCTTTGTCAGCCAAAGTCTACTTAATGCTTAATTTTGTCTAATCAAAAGTACAGCAATGAATCTACACCTAAAGCGCATATTCCCTTATCTAGTGCTTGTTTTTGTTGGGTTTCCGGGTGTTTTTTACCGAAGAGGATGGCTGTTTGAAAGACTAAACGATTGGCATTCTCCTTTTTTAGACGGTTGGTTTACTACAATTACTTGGTTAGGCGATGCGACTTTTGCGGTTCTTATTCTCTTGTGGTTGTATTGGTTTAAAAACTATCAATGGATATACGCCTTTGTTTTGGGGTTTGTTCTACATGTTATTTTCGTACACGTTTTTAAACAATGGATTGCACACGGATTTGAAAGGCCCTTTCTGTATTATCAGCAAATCGGATTAGAAAGTTCCTTTGATTGGATTGAAGGGGTTGCTATTCGAAAATTGAATAGTTTTCCTTCAGGACATACCGCTACTGCATTTTTCTTTGCTACTTTTCTTAGTCAGTTGAATAGAAGGGGATTAGTATATCTCTGGTTATTTTTAGCCACCATGGTCGGTTTATCAAGGGTTTACATTGGTCAACATTGGTTTATGGATATCTATGTGGGAATGTTATTCGGTCTATGGTCTACTTTACTTAGCCTTTATTTGGTGAATCGGTATCCAAAACCCTGGTTTAAAAAGCAAAGAAAGCAATGAGTCTAATGACCTCCTTACTTAAAAAATATCCTTGGCTCATTTTTAGTCTTATCGCTTTTCTTGTTTTTATACAATTCAATTGGAGTTATCCGATTAATATACTAGATGAAGCAAAAAACAGTGAGGCAGCTCGCGAAATGCTTGAGACGGGCCGTTGGTTTTACCCGACTTTCAACGAAGTGATTCGAACCGACAAGCCGCCCTTACACTACTTTTTTATGGCTTTGGGTTATTTCGTTTTTGGTGTTGGTCCTTTTGGAGCACGATTCTTTTCAGCCTTCTTTGGGGCATTGACCTTCTACCTTATTGTCAAGCAAACAGCCAAAGAGCTTGGAGAAAAAACCGCAATTTATTCGGGACTAACCTTTATCAGTTCGTTGTTATTCGCCCATGAATTTCACATGGCAGTACCCGATCCTTACCTGATTTTTGCGGTGACTTGGGCAATTACATCCTTTTATCGCTTTGAAAAGGAGTCTTCAAAAGCTCAGTTAATGATGGCCTATATTGCGATTGGCCTTGGTTTATTAGCAAAAGGTCCTATTGCCGCGGTGATCGTACTCTTATCGGCTGCCTTGTACTTTACACTCACCCAACAGTGGTCTAAATTGTTCATTTACAAGCCATTTGTAGGAGTGTTTATTTCTTTGGCAATCGCTGCACCCTGGTATTATATGGCACATAGTGCTACAGAAGGTGTTTTTACTGAAGGCTTCTTTTTAGATCACAACCTTAATCGCTTCAGTGATCAAAAAGAGGGACATGGTGGGCCCTTTATAATTACTCCACTGCTGGTTATTGCTGGTCTTTTACCTTTCGGAGTTTGGCTCATTTCTGCACTGATCAAGGCTTTTCGATTACGACATCGTTCGAATTGGTTAACACTCTGTTTTTCGGTAGCTATAGCAGTGCTTACTTTCTTTAGTTTTTCGAGTACTAAACTTCCGAATTATCCGATGCCTGCTTTCGGATTTATGACCGTAGTTTTAGGTTTTTACTTTTCTGAACTTGTTTCAAATCAGAATTCTAAAGCGTTGAAAGGGGGGCTTTGGGTATTAACTAAACTCGGTATCGCACTGACCATAGGTGCTTACTTTGGACTGGCTACTCACAGAAGCTTGTTTTTGTATAAGAACTTGGCATTTTTCATTTTAATTCTACCCGTTAGCAGTCTCCTTATCGTTCTTACTCTAAAAGTAAGATCATTACATCAATCATTAGTGCTAACAGCCCTAAATTGGATGATTTTCGGATCGTTTCTATGGGGATATCTCTTCGGTCAAATAAGTCTTGAATCGCCTGTGGTCAAAGTTACTCCTTATATCAATCAGCCATCTATTCAAACGGTGGTTTACCAGCGAATGGACCCCGCTTTTCCAATTCAGCTAAAGCGAACGTTTAGAACAGTTTCTAAACGAGATGAATTACTTACTGATTCTTCGTTTGATTATATTTTGACCAATACCAAGAATTTGGAAGATATTCAGTGGTTAGATACTCACTTTGAGAAAGTGGTAGAGGCTCCTGCACTTTTCGAGGATCATACTACTAGACTCTATCAGCCTATCCAATAAGCGAGTAGCATTCCTAATAAAACCATTACGATTCTTACCAGGTTAAAACGATGACCTTTTTCGCTTTCAAAAAGAATAATTGCACCTACATGAAGAAAAATTCCCGCAGATAAAGCATTTAAGTAGGGGGTATAAGTAGTCACCCATTCTAAATGGGTCACCAGGCTGCCTAGCGGTGTGATTAGACCAAAGAAGATAAGTGTACTAAAGGTCTGAATCTTTGAGAGATTAGCCTTAAGAGCTAGGGTATACAAAATCATTGCAATTGGCACCTTGTGTAGGCTCACTGCAAGCAACAAGTGTTTTTCACCATCGAGCGGTATGCCTTCGATGAAAGCATGCACAAATAAGGCAGAGAAGATGAGGACAAAACCTGCGAACCCATCAGATTCATTAAGATGAGCGTGACCGTGTTCGGCACCTTTAGAAAAACTCTCTAAAATCATCTGAAGTAAAATACCCCCAAGGATGATTAGCGAGATTAATCTACGATCTAACCCTTGCTCGAACAAGTTAGGCAATAGCTCAATCAGCGTAATGGAGAGAAGGAAGGATCCACTAAACCCTAATAGGAGTTGTTTGAATTTTGATACCGTTTTTGCACCGAATTCAGTGATTAATGCGCCAAGGATGACAGCGACTAGTGGAATAGCTATGGTTAGTGTCATGGGGCAAAAATAGACTAATTTAGCGCAGCATTTATTCAGTATAATGAACCAAGACACCTCTTTTTTAGCAAAGACCTTTTATGGCTTTGAGCCCCTTTTAGAAAAAGAATTAAGAAAGCTCGGAGCTAAAAACATCAAATCAATCAATCGCGCGGTTTCTTTCGAAGGAGATCTAGGGTTCTTGTACAAGGCGAATCTCTCGCTGAGAACTGCTCTTAGAATTTTAATGCCTATCGGACGTTTTCCTGTGAAAAATCAAACCGATTTGTATCGCGCCATCGACCGTATTGATTGGTCGAAGTGGTTTTCGGCAGAGCAGAGCTTCATCATAGATGTAACTCTTTTTTCGGATCATTTCAATCACTCTTTATTTGTTGCCCAAAAGGCTAAGGATGCTATTGTTGATCAATTTTCGAAGAGGGAAGGCAAGCGACCTTCGGTCACCACCGAAAACCCTGATATGCGTATTCAATTACATTTACAAGGGGATCAGTTGACGATTTCTCTTGATAGTTCTGGAAACTCTTTACATCAAAGAGGTTATCGTATCGAAACAAATATCGCTCCGATTAACGAAGTATTAGCGGCAGGTATACTACTTCATAGCGGATGGGAGGGTAAAACCTATTTCTACGACCCCATGTGTGGAAGTGGAACTTTAGCGATTGAGGCAGCGATGATTGCCTGTAATATCCCGCCTAGTTTGAATCGAACGACTTTTTCTTTTATGAATTGGAAGAATTTCAATGCTGAACTATTTGAGTTAATTCGTAATTCGTGTCTGTCTAAAGTCAGAGAATTTAGAGGACATATTTATGCATCTGATAAGGCTCCAAGCGCAGTACGAAAGGCACAAGAAAATATAGAAAATGCGGGGCTAGAAGAATACATATCTGTCGTTCGTTCTGATTTCTTTTTTGCAGATCGTCCTTCAGAGGTTCCTTTACATATTGTTTTTAATCCGCCCTATGGGGAGCGACTATCCATTGATGCAGATGTCTTTTATGGGAAAATAGGGGACACCTTAAAAAAGGAATATAAGGGGTGCGAGGCTTGGTTCATCACTGCCAATATTGAAGCTTTAAAGAGTGTAGGTCTTCGTCCTTCTAGAAAGATTAAAATGTTTAATGGAAAGCTCGAATCGCGACTAGTGAACTATGAACTTTACGAGGGATCAAGAAAGGCTTCGAAGTCTTAACGACTTTTCTTTACAGGCAAGTAGTAACTAAGGCCGTAATTGTAGCTAAACCCGAATCTAGCTCCGTCTGTAACTCGGTTAAATCCTGGGATCCAAAGATTATCGAAGTTCTCAGGTTCTTTTTGACTGACTAAAAATCCCATTCTAAAACTTCCCCCTAAGTAAAGCTGTTTGGTGAGATGGGTTTTAAATCCGAGAACGCCTTCAAGATAACTCGCTGAAAGACCGTTATGGGAAGGCCCTTCAATACTGTAATTAGGAAATTCACCGTAACGCTCGACCCATGCAGTATCATAAAAGTTAGTTACTCCTTGAGTCGTATCAAATGAAGATACGACGTAGCGTGCGCCTGCAGTGATTTGATTTTTTTCTCCGGGCTTTCTTTGATAAATCTCCCAGTCTAAACCTAATTTGAGGTATTCGCCTGAAATCTTATAGCTATACAAAAGGCTCTGATCGATAGATTCTTTCGTGTCGAAAGACTCTGATCCGATTTCAACGGCAATCTTTGTTTTATCTCTAAAAGTTAAATCACCAAAAATTTCGAAACCTGTGTACCCTTCTTGAAGCTCAGTTCGAACCAATTTCGATAGATCAATTCCTGCTCTAACCCCGTATTCCTTCTGAGCGTAAATTGAAACAGAAGCTAGGGCCATCATCCAGATAACCGCTTTTTTGCTAATGTAAGATAGCCACATGCTCATCGTTATTAGAATTGATTTCTGGTGTATTTACAATCACTCCACTGATCCAATTACTGGTTGAATCAATACTTAAATCAGTATAGGTACGAATATACCCACAGGCTCTTGATACATAAGTTGCCTTCGATGTATAACTGAAGTTCAGTGTATCATTGCTGTTTATGGTCAAACCATCTACCTCAGTTCTTTTTTGTAAGATTAAATCGTAACTACTTTGACTTGTAGGTAGCACGAGCGCAATTGATGCAACTGTTGTATTGTCATAATTTCGAACGATGTTTCCATTTAAATCAAGAAGACTAAAACCAGATACCGATTTAGCAGTACTACCATCTTCGGCACTGTAGAAAATCAGATTAACGTAAACGGAGTCATTTTCAACACATACATCGTCTTTTTCACAACTGGAGTATACAAGAAGTATGGCAAGCGCAAGGATGTAAGTCTTTAACTTCATTATTCGTTTTTAATCAATAACACTACGTTTTCAATGTGGTGTGTTTGTGGAAACAAATCTACTGCTCTTGAACGAACTAAGCGATATTGCTCAGATAGGAGTTTTAAATCTCTTGCTTGGGTTGCTGAGTTACAACTTACGTAGACAATCTTTTTCGGAGCTAGTTTCAGAAGTTGAGCGACCACATCGCCATGCATTCCATCCCTTGGTGGGTCAGTGATGACGATATCTGCTTTGCCGTGTCTTTCAACGAATTCGTCGTTAAACACATTTTTCATGTCTCCGACCTCAAAAGTTACATTGCTGATATTATTGACTACTGCGTTTTCCTTGGCTTTTTCAATAGCTTCAGGTACGGCCTCAACTCCTACGACATATTTCGCTTTTTGAGCAATAAATTGAGCAATGGTACCGGTACCTGTGTATAAGTCATAGACGAGTTCATCTCCACTGAGGTCAGCAAAATCTCTAGCTACCTCATACAAACGAAGTGCTTGTGCGCTATTGGTTTGATAAAACGACTTGGCATCGACTTTAAACCTTAAAGACTCCATAGTTTCCTCAATGTGATCCTTGCCTTTAAAAACAATAATATCTTGATCGTACAGCGTATCATTCCCTTTTTGATTGATCACATATAGGAGTGAAGTGATTTCAGGAAACTCACTAGCAACAGCAGAAAGGTAGCTTTCTATCTGATTTTTAGAAGCTTCATAAAATTGAATTAGTACCATTAAATCACCAGCCAAGGTGTTTCTAATCATCAAGGTACGAAGCGCCCCCGTGCGGTTGCGTGGGTTGAAAAACTCAAGCTCTTGACGAATTCCTTCTTCTTTGCAGAAGTTGCGTATACGATCAGAGGGTTCTCCTTGAAGGTAGCAGTGATTGAGATCGATAATTTTATCCCACATCCCTGGCTTATGAAAGCCTAGACCTC
>OBOM01000004.1_pt1 | contig 25700 bp, 28 predicted proteins | sample 1535151 | NCBI WGS metagenome assembly OBOM01 (sample SAMEA3275616, study PRJEB22092) | marine metagenome | biome: marine biome; feature: surface water; material: Seawater | collected 2014-06-21T11:30:00+00 | depth 0 m | reverse complement strand
GGGTGAAGGCTCATTACTCTGGAAGAGTGTTGATGGGGGTGAAACCTGGAGTCAGATTTCAGATAACTCAGGGTTCCCCAAAGGTACTTTAGGAATCATGGGAGTTACCGTATCACCCGTTCAAAAAGACCGAGTTTGGGCAATTGTAGAACACAAAGACAAGGGAGGATTATACCGTTCTGATGACGGAGGTGAAAATTGGTCTTATGTAAATTCTGAACGCAAGCTTCGCCAACGTGCTTGGTATTATACCAGAGTGTATGCAGATACTCAAAATGCAGACCGAGTTTATGTTTTAAATGTTCGTTATCACCGTTCTGACGACGGAGGTAAGACTTTTGAAACCTTTAATGCACCGCATGGTGATCACCACGATCTTTGGATTGCTCCAGAAGATAACAATCGTATGATTATCGGTGATGATGGAGGAGCACAAGTGTCTTACAGTGCCGGCGAAAACTGGAGTACTTATTACAACCAACCTACAGCTCAGTTCTACCGAGTGACTACAGATAACGCGTTCCCGTATCGCATTTATGTTGCACAGCAAGACAATTCGACCATTCGAATTCGTCATCGCTCTGATGCTTATAGTATTGGTGAAGACGATTGGGAGGAGACCGCAGGTGGAGAGTCTGCACATATTGCCGTTGATCCTACTAATAATGATATTGTTTACGGGGGTAGCTATGGAGGATTCTTAACTCGAGTAAATCATGCGAATAACACCACTAGAGCCATTAATGTTTGGCCAGATAACCCAATGGGTTACGGTGCTGAAGGTATGAAGTATCGTTTTCAGTGGAATTTTCCGATCATCTTTTCAAAGCATGATCCTAAAAAACTTTACACGTTCTCTAACCATGTTCATCTATCGACTAACGAGGGTCAGAGTTGGGAGTTATTGAGCGATGATTTAACCAGAAACGATCCCACAAAACTCGTATCGAGTGGAGGGCCTATCACTCAAGACAACACAGGGGTTGAGTACTACGCCACCATATTTGCGGCCAATGAAAGCCCATTAAAAGAAGGCCTTCTTTGGGTGGGAAGTGATGACGGATTGATTCATTTGACCAAAGACGGCGGTAAAACCTGGGAGAATGTGACTCCAAAGAACATGCCTGAGTGGAGCATGGTTAATTCTATTGAACCATCGGCTTTCGACGAAGGAACCGCTTATGTTGCCGCAACACGATATAAGTTAGGCGACTTCACTCCATATTTATATAAGACTACCGATTATGGTAAGAGCTGGAAGCTAATTACCAAGGGCATCGACCCTGAACATTTTACCAGGGTAGTGCGTGAAGATCCTGCGAGACAAGGTTTATTATATGCGGGTACCGAAACGGGGATGTATATTTCTTTTGATGACGGAAAGTCTTGGGATTCTTTTCAGAAAAACCTACCGATTGTACCAATTACAGATTTACACATCAAAGACAACAGTCTTATTGTAGCTACCCAAGGTAGAAGCTTGTGGATGATTGATGATCTAACAGTTCTTCACCAGTTAGATGCTCAAACGATGAAACAAGATGCTGTTTTATTTGATCCTAAAGACGCTTACCGTACCAAAGGAGGTGGAGGTAGAGCTTCACTCACTGCAGGAACAAATCTGCCTGCTGGAGTCACCACGCACATGTACTTTAAAGACCTTAAACCGATCGACAAGGTGAGTTTAACCTATACCTCTAAGGCAGGAGATACTCTTGCTCATTTCAGTACTGACGCTAAGGAGAGAAGTAAAAAGTTAGGTATTAAAACAGGTGCGAACACGCACAACTGGAACACTCGCGGTAAGGGAGCAGAGCGATTACCCGGCATGATTCTATGGTGGGCGAATCTAGGAGGCCCAAAGGCGGTTCCTGGAACTTATGGCGTGCATCTTAACTACAATGGTTCAGTTCAGTCAGAGGAATTTGAAATTTTAGCAGATCCGAGAGCAGAAGCAAGTGTAGCTGAAATGCAGGAGCAGTATGACTTCATTACTGAAATCAATACTACCGTAGATCTTGCACACCAGTCAATCAAAAAGATAAGAGCGATCAACAAGAAGTTAGACGCCTTTGTTGGTGCGTATTCTTCAGACGATTCAGTCGAAGATTTAGTAGCGAAGGCTAAGGATTTAAAAGAGCAATTCTCTGAAGTGGAGAAAGCGCTTTATCAAACCCAAAACAGAAGCGGTCAAGATCCACTAAACTTCCCGATTAGGCTGACTAACAAACTGGCTCACCTCAATTCATTGGTTTCACTCGACGACTTTGGCCCAACGGTTCAAGACCGTGCAGTCAAGGCTGAATTGACGACTAAAATTGAAGAACAGCTAGCTAGATTCGACGCGCTCATTGAGAAGGAAATAGATGCTTTTAACGAAGCTTTTAATCAGAAACAGTTGCCTTTTTTACAGCTAAAAGACTAAGGTAGAATTAACGACCTTTGCCACTTGGAAGCATACAATTATATCAAGGCGTTACACCTCATATTTGTAGTCACCTGGTTTGCAGGACTATTCTATATGCCGAGGTTGTTTATCTATCACATTGAAGCGCAAGAGAGCGAAGAACCCGCCCGGTCGATTCTGTCCGGGCAGTTCAAGCTGATGAGTAAGCGACTTTGGTTTATTATCACTTGGCCTTCTGCAATACTCTGCACGTTATTCGCGATTGGTCTTTTAGCGCTGATGCCCGAATGGTTGTCACAAAGCTGGATGCATGTTAAACTCACTTTTGTACTATTACTTTTTGCCTATCATTTGAAAACCCATCAGATTTATAAAGAGTTACAGCGTGACCACTTTAGGTATTCATCGAAATTTATGCGGTTGTTTAATGAAGGTTCTACCCTTATTCTGTTTGCCGTGGTGTTTTTAGTCATTCTAAAAAGTGCGCTAAATTGGATCTTCGCAACCGTTGGTTTCTTTGCACTAGTAGGAATGCTAATGATGGGGATTAAAATCTATAAGAGAATTAGAGATAAAAATCCCGAGGCGTGAAAAATCTAAAGAGTCTACAGCTTCGAGTTTTCGCCGCGATGATTCTCATCGTAGTCTTAGCTCTTGTCTTTACGGGGGTAGTCTCTTCATACCAATACCGGGAGCAATCGGCAGACTATCACAGAAATCGTTTAGAGCGTAAAGAAGAACAGGTGCTAAAGAGCCTTGAAAATGTGATTTCGGGTACTTACCTAAAGCTGAGCGACGAGAACATGTCTCGAATTTTCAACGAAGCGGTGGGCCAAATTTCAGAAATACAGGGAGTCGATTTCACCCTTTATTCTATCGAAGGAGATTTAATCAAGTCATCGAGAAGAGAGGTGCCTAGGCAACTCTTTCGCCCCTTGCTCGAGCGAGTGATGGACAACGAACGCTTTGTCGTCGAAGAGGTCAATGAGGGCCGATCGGTGCTTTCTTCGTTCTTTTTCTTGAAAAACAAAAATGTGCCTCTCGCCATTGTGCACCTGCCCTATTTTGAAGATAACTCCTTTAATGAGTATGAGCTCAAAGAGTTCTTAGAGCGCATAGGGATCGTATATGCACTTATTCTTGCCGTAGCACTTGTGGTCGGATATTTTATTGCCAGATATATCACCAACCCAATGAAGGAGGTTGCCCATCACCTAGCAGAAACGGGTTTAGGATATGCAGAAAAAATTGAGCTCAAAACAAGAAGTATTGAACTCGATTCACTCATTGAGTCCTATAATCGGATGATTGACGAACTCTATGATAGTGCTCAAAAGCTAGCGCGATCAGAAAGAGATAAAGCATGGAAAGAAATGGCTCGTCAAGTAGCTCACGAAATTAAGAATCCGCTTACTCCAATGCAGCTTCAGGTTCAACAGTTTGAAATGAGTTTTGATCCAAAAGCTAAGGATGCTAAGTCTCAGCTCAAAGAATTCTCGAAGGCCATGCTCCAGCAAATCTCAACTCTAAATAGGATTGCCACTGCTTTTTCTGATTTTGCACAGATGCCTGAGCTTAAAAGAGATCAGATCAACGGAGTTTCAGTAGTTCAAGGAGCAGTGCAGGTATTCACCGAAAGCTTCATTCGTTTTGAAACTAGCGAAGCAGAGATCTTACTCTACGTCGATGGGTCTCAGCTCACACAAATCGTAAACAATCTCGTTAAGAACGCTATTGAGGCTTGTAAAGAAACTGAAAACCCAGAAGTAACCATTCGAGTGCATCGCGATGAACAGAAGTTTGTGCTTAGCGTCATTGATAATGGGGTGGGTATGAGCGAGGAGGTACAGCATCGAATCTTTGAGCCGCGATTTACTACAAAAACGAGCGGAATGGGTCTTGGATTAGCGATTGTTCGAGCGAGTGTTGAACAAAATCAAGGGACCATTGACTGTCAATCGGTATTAGGAGAAGGATCTCAGTTCACCGTTAGTTTTGATGCGTTAAGTTAAAATCTTCGGATTTGCTCCTTTTTTTACTACTTTCAAGGACACTTAACTAAACTATTGCACTTATTATGTCAAATGCTAAGAATTCAAGACGTGACTTCTTGAAGAAATCTGCTGCTGCAGGCGCAGGGTTCTTTATTGTTCCAAGAAACGTTTTAGGAGGGCCTGGGTTTATCGCCCCAAGTGATCAATTGAGAATTGCTGCCTTTGGAGCCGGAGGAAAAGGTTACAGTGACTTGACCAACGCCTACAACAGTGGAACGAACCGTATTGTCGCCCTTTGCGACATCGATCCTAAGCAGGCGACTCGCGCTATGGCAGATCACCCTAAGGCAAAGTTCTATCATGACTATCGAGTGCTTTTAGATAAAGAACGTATTGACGCGGTGACGATTAGTACTCCTGATCATACCCATGCGGTGATGACTTACGATGCCATGATGCAGGGTAAGGCAGTGTATGTTCAAAAGCCGTTAACTCATACTATTGCTGAGGCAAGATTGCTTACAGAAACTGCCAGAGAACAACGTGTTGTAACTCAAATGGGTAACCAAGGAGGTTCGAATCAAGGCGTTGTGAAAGTGAAAGAATGGATTGACTCAGGAATTGTAGGTGAGGTAAAACACGTGAATGTTTGGACGAACCGCCCCGTATGGCCACAAGGTATTTCGATGCCAGAGGCCGACGAACAAGCACTTCCTGAAGACGTAGCTTGGGATCTTTGGTTAGGCCCAGCGAGTAATCGCCCTTATACGCCTAATCTCCACCCATTTAACTGGAGAGGTTTCTGGGAGTACGGTACTGGCGCACTAGGAGACATGGGTTGTCACCTTTTTGATGCGCCGTATAAAGCCCTAGGGCTAGGTTATCCTGTAGCGGTTCAAGCGAGTGTAGCCGATGTTTACTCTAGAATGTGGACCCCAGATTACACTCCCGAGGCTTGCCCAATCTCTACCCGAGTAACGATTGATTTCCCTGGCGGAGTTGTTTTTGAATGGACTGACGGAGGAATTCAGCCTGCACTTCCAGACTTACTAGTAGAAAATAATTTTGTTCCAGATTCGAGCGGAGTGATGATGATTGGTAGTAAAGGAATCATTACCGTAGATACGTATGGTAATCATCCGAAACTATTTATCGAAGGTAGAGAAGTGGAACATTTCGACACAGATGCTCAAGGCAATTTAGATTTAATCCACAATGCTTCTTGGACAGAAGCAGTTAAGGCCGGATACGGTTCTGACCAGCATAAAGCGCTTACTTCGTCATTCGATTATGCAGGACCATTCACTGAAACGGTGCTTATGGGGAACATCGCAATCCGCGCACATCAGATGCGTCGCGAGAATGAAAACGGTCGTTTCGACTACTTTGGTCGTCGTAAGCTTTACTGGAATGGTGAAGACATGCGTATTACCAATCTTGAAGAAGCCAATCAGTTTGTTACCAAGCCTTACCGAGAAGGTTGGCACCGTGCAAATCTTTAATACAAAACGCCCTTCGGGGCGTTTTTTTATTCTTTCAAAGCCGAACGAACTGCAGCCTCTGCTTGTGCGATCATTGCGTTGTTGTCTCCGGTATTCTCGATGGGTTCGTGTACGATGTACTCCATTCGAACACCAACTTGTAATGGGAAAAGACCCTTACTAGTAAACTGATAAGCTCTATTAATGGTAAGAGGTACTAAAAGCGCATCAGGAGCAGCATCTAATAAGGCAGAAACCCCAGCAGTTTTAAAAGGCTTCATAGAGCCACTTCTACTTCTTGTGCCCTCTGGGTAAATGACGGCAGCGAACTTCTTTTTATTGATGAATTGACCTAGTTTTTGAATCTGTGGAATTGCCTGTTTGGGATTTTTTCGATCGATAGTTACCGACCCTCCGTTTCTAATATTGTATGAAATCGTAGGTATGCCTCGGGACAACTCTTGCTTTACCACAAATTTTGGGTGATACTTTCTAAAGAACCAGAAGATGGGTGGAATATCGTACATGCTTTGGTGATTCGCCGTAAATATGAGTGGGCGATCATCGGGTAAAAGCTCTCTTCCTTCAACTTTATAGGTAGCTCCTAAAATTCGAGTCGAATGGGTGAGACTTCCTGTAATGACTGATATGATCGCGTCGTGCGCTCGATGTCCGAAAAGTTTTAGGGTAATTCTTTGTAAGGGATCAAAGACGACTAAAATAAGCCCAAAGGCTAGATAGAATATCGGAGATAGCAAGTAGCTAAGCAGTGTTCTCATGGGTGTAAATCTATAAAAAAACCACTCCAATGCGGAGTGGTTTCTAAGTCACAAAACGTGATTATAAATTATGCGCAGAATTCGTCGTAAGCGCCTTTAAGATTGTCAGCAATCATTTGCGCCGGACGCCCTTCAATGTGATGACGCTCGATCATATGTACTAACTCCCCGTCTTTGAAAAGGGCCATACAAGGCGAAGAAGGAGGAAAAGGGACCATCATCTCACGAGCTTTATTTACCGCTTCAATATCGAAACCTGCAAAAGCTGTCACAATACGATCAGGAGTATGAGGGTGTGCTAAACTCATTTTTGCAGCAGGGCGAGCGTTCGCAGCAGCACAACCACAAACAGAGTTAATAACGATAAGGGTGGTGCCTTCTGCATTAAGTGCGGTTTCTACTGCCTCTGCGGTCACTACCTCTTCAAACCCAGCAACTGTTAGGTCGTGCTTCATGGGTAAAACAAGTTCTTCTGGATACATCATATTGAAATTTTTTATCAAGCTTATTTAGACTACAAAGATAGGGTTTTTCAAAAGTGTATCTTTGCCCTCATGCGTTCAATTGCACCTATTATCGGAGCCTTTATCGGCTATTTTGTGCTGCGTTTTCCTGGGGCTATTCTGGGCTATTTTATTGGCAGAATGTTTCAGTCAAACGTTACCGTTAAAACCTTTAGTAACTCGAGGTCCATCGATTTTGACTTTGGTATCAACCTCATTTCATTAGCGACCGCAATCATCAAAGCCGATGGCAAAGTAGACCAGGCTGAGCTTGACTATGTTCGTCAGTTTTTTATCAGAAACTATGGGGTGCAGCGCGCCAATGAGGTTTTCAGAAGTTTTAAATCTCAAATCAATCAGAGCGAGATTAACGTGGCAAAAATTGCCTCCACATTTCGATCTTATACTTCCTATGCGACACGAGAACAGATCTTATACTTTCTAATTGACCTTGCTAAGTCTGACGGTAGTATTAGTCAATCAGAAATCGACAAACTCGCTGAAATTGCTCGTTATCTGGGAGTACAACAATGGGAGCGTCTAAGGGCTCTATTTGAAGATAGCTCTGATCAGGCCTATAAGATTCTTGGGATTGAACCTTCTGCAAGCAATGATGAAATTAAAAAGGCGTACCGTAGCTTAGCTAAAACTTATCATCCTGATAAAGTTATTACCGATGATCCTGCCCTTAAAGCGGGTGCAGAGGAGAAGTTCAAGCAGATTCAAAAGGCTTACGATACGCTTCAAAAAGAACGAGGAATTAAATAATGGACACACTGTTTTTTTACTTTGAACTGGGAATCAAACACGTGCTAGATCCCAACGGATACGATCACGTACTCTTCATGTTTGCCCTTGCCCTGCCATATCTATTTAAGTCTTTTTCTAAACTATTAGTGCTGGCAACGGCCTTTACCTTGGCGCATTGCTTCTCACTCGCCTTAGCCGCTTTTAATGTAATGAGTGTCGATGCAGGAATCATTGAATTCCTAATACCTGTAACCATCGCGCTCACTGCAATTCACAACTTAATTACCATTGGTCAATCGGGAGGATCCTATCATATTCAACTTGCTGCAACGGTGTTCTTTGGGTTGATACACGGGTTCGGATTTTCTAATTATTTCAGAATGATCATGAGTGGAGAATCGAGTAAGCTTACCGCACTTACTGGGTTTACTTTGGGTATTGAGTTGGCTCAAATTATTGTCATCACGTCAACCTTACTATTGACACTTTTGATTGCGCTCTTGGCTAATGAACGAAAGCCTCTTATCTTACGAATTCTTTCAGCCTTTGTATTGATTCTGTCAATCAAAATAGCTGTAGGTAACTGGCCATTCTAATGGAAGCAAAAAAACAACAGAAATACGATCTTGCCTACCTCGCAATGGCAAAGCGTTGGAGCGAATTATCTCACTGTACTCGCAAAAAAGTTGGAGCACTTATTGTAAAAGATCGTATGATCATTTCTGACGGATATAACGGCACTCCCACCGGTTTCGAAAACCCTTGTGAGGACGAAGAAAACTATACGAAATGGTATGTGCTTCATGCTGAAGCCAACGCTATTTTGAAGGTTGCAAGTTCAACACAATCTTGTAAAGGCGCCACCCTATACCTAACTCTTTCTCCATGTCGTGAATGTAGCAAGCTAGTTTATCAGGCGGGAATCAAAAGACTCGTCTACGACAAGGCTTATAAAGACACTACCGGATTAGAATTTCTTCAAAAAGCCGGGGTTGAGGTCGTGCAGTTAGATGCAGAAAAGTAGTGCTTGGTGAATAGGGTGGTTTAGAGTCCTATTTCAGTTTCTCCTTCACTTTCAGAGATTGAAGATTAATCAGTACAATAAGTATTACGATTAATGAAACTAACACTCCGTAAATAGCCGTTCTAGAATCATCTGCCCACATGCTGTTAAAATCAATGTGATAGACATTGAATGCAGCTAACCCTAAGGCAATAAATATGATGATGTAAGAGACAATCTTGTTCATAGTATTCTATTTAAAAAAGTTGTGGTGCATTTGCAGCAAAAAGTTTTACAGCGATAGCGAGTAGAATAATTCCAAATACCTTTCGAATAACGGTTAACCCATTATTGCCAAGAACCTTCTCGATATGTTTCGAAGATTTTAAGACCACATAGACTACAATTAGGTTAAAAATGATAGCGACAATAATGTTTTGAACATCATACTCTGCCCGTAGTGATAGAATGGATGTCATGGTGCCTGCACCAGCAATTAGCGGAAACGCAATAGGTACTACCGAAGCCGTCTCAGGCGCTTCTTCGCCGAAAATGCTTATCCCTAAAATCATCTCAAGGGCTAAGAAGAAAATTACAAACGCACCGGCCACGGCAAATGAATTCACATCAATACCGATCAGACTCAGGATTTTCTCTCCAATAAAAAGAAAGGCAATCATGATAATCCCAGCTACGATAGAGGCTTTTTCAGACTGAATGTGCCCTACTTTTTTTCGTAATGAAATAATGATAGGTACTGAACCAAGAATATCGATCACGGCGAAAAGAATCATTGACGCCGTTAGAATTTCTTTGCTGTTAAATTGAATATCCATTGTACTACGATGATTAGGTAGTGCAAAGTTATCCCAAATTTTGAGGGTTAGACGATTTCTGTGAAATATTGTCTAGGCGTCTTCCCTACATGTCTTTTAAACGCAGAAGTATAGGCGTCGATAGACATAAAGCCTGCCATTTCAGCTATTTGAATAGATGATTTGTTGGATAATAATTCAGGGCTTTTTTTGACCTCAGAAATAAGATATTCAACCCTGCAACTTGAGATATATTCTGAGAATGAGACTCCAATATTTTTATTAAATACCTGCGATAGATAGGCTGTATTTGTATTTAACTCTGTAGCCAAGGAAGAAAGCGAGATGTTACTATTAAGAAACCCTTTTTCAGAGGTCCATTGCTGAATAGCTTTATGCAATTTTTCAAATACCTCTGACTTTTCAACGCTAATATTAGGTTCCTTAATGTTGGAGCTCCTAACTACATTTTTCTTTACCCTAGTTCTTTTTACAAAAAAATAGATTAAAAAAACCACTAGAAAGGGGATGAGTAAAAGAATAAAAATATCGATTCTTGAAATCTTGTCACGAGTAATTTCTAACCCCACTTTATCTCTATCGGACTGATTATAATAGTACAACTTCCCAATAAAGTCATTCTTTGAGTCACTCTCTTTGGTCAGACCGATAAGTTCTTCATAAAGAGAGCTAGCATTTGTAAATGGGGGATAATTTAGTATTTGAAGTATAGAATCCACCTTTATTAAATATTCATAACTGTACTGAGGCTGATCCAACTTTTTTAATGCTACAGCGATGGTATAATAAACAGTTGGTAATTTGCTTTGATGAAAAGTTGATAGGTTTAGAATAAGCGAATCTCTACTCTTTGAAAAATTACCCTCTTTAAGATTTATCAATGATCCTATAATGATATGATCATTAAAAAGAGTCTTGTCCAGTTTGGTTCCAGATATAGCTAGTGATTTGTAATATCCTGCCAGTGATAGATTATTTTCATCCAGATAGTTTTTTGCAATCTCTAGGTAAATCCAATACTTATTTGCATTTTTTTCATCCGGGTAATGTTTGTTTAGATCTAAAAGAGTGTTTTCAAGGAACGAGTTAATATCTTGTTGTCTATTAGTTTCTCTGTAAATCCCTGTGATCGCCAAAATATTATCAATCATTCCATTTTTCCAATTAGCCGCTATCGAAGCGTCTAAAGATTTTTCGAATAGAGTTAAGGCGCTGAGATAATTCCCTTTGTAATATTCTTTTGAGGCTATTAAATAGTGGTTTGCAGCATCTTCTCGCTGATTCTCTAAAGCCTTAGAAATGGTGTTTAATTGTTTTAAAATTTTTTCTTGATCAATTTCATGTAACGAATACCAGTACCTCCACCTTAAAACCTTTAACTGTTCAATAGTGTCGTTCAACTCTACTGCTTTTGAAAGGTGATTATCAAAAACCGTTTCTAAGGAATCTAGGTTGTCCCTTTCTTCATACAGATCTTCAAGAGAGTAGTATTGATCATAAATACCATTCTGGCTAAAAGACAAGTTTATAAGAAACAGAAAAAAGTATAGAATTAGCCCCCTCACTCCGAAACAATTTTAGAGAGCAACTCCAATTTACCTTTCTCAAATAGTAGTGGTAAGCTATCTAACGGGGTCCCTTTAGGAGCTTTATAGTTATCATAATCGAGAAATACAAAATTCCCTTGGGGTCTTTCATAGGCTTTTCTAAAGCGAACTCCTCCGTCATTGATATGAAAATCATAAGATAGGTAAGAAAGTGCGTAGGTTGAGGTATCGAAGTAGTATCGATAAGTATCCTCATGGTCAGTACCTCCATTCTCTTCTGAGAAAGATACCTTTAGCGTAGCGTATTCTTTTCCTTCGATGAATGTGTTTTCTAGATGAGTAATGATTGCCGCATCGTCTTTCAGAGGCAAGGGAAGCTGATAAAAATAGGCCACTGAATTGAGAGAGTTAGTGAATCGTGTTTCATCTTCTTCAGTGAGCTTAAGCCTTTCGCCATTAATACTTCGACTAAATTCTGTAGAGTTCCAAAGACTATCGATCTGAATAATTGGCTGTCTGGTTATAGAGTCTTGTAGTTGAATTTTTTTGGTGTAGAGATAAGGAGATTGAGTTCTGTCAATAAGGTAAGTGTATTCTCTGAATTTAAATTCTACGGGTTCTTTATAGAAGTTTTCAAACCCGTGATATTGGATAGAAGATTCAATAATTCGGTCAGCTTCTTCTTGACAAGAAGATAGTACGATGAGAAAGATCAGCGTAAATAAACGATTCATAGGGCAAATTCTTTCAACACATCGATTGAAACGAATGATAGTGTTTTGTGATGACTGGCCTCGAGTTTGATTTTTGGGGCAACCCCTGCCTCGTAGGCTTCATACCAGCGCGTTACACATAAACACCAGAAATCACCGGGTTTGAGACCAGGGAAATGATAGTAGGGGTTAGGTGTAATCAGATCGTTTCCTTTCGATAAACTGAAAGATAAGAATTCTTCGGTCACCGCTGCACATACGGTGTGGGTGCCGTGGTCTTGTCTGCCGGTGTGACAGTATCCGTCTCTAAAATATCCCGTGAGTGGATCAAAGCAACAGGCGACCAAAGGAGTTCCTAAAACATTTAGAGCCTGCTCCATATCTTTAGGAGAGTTGAGGTTGTTTGATTGCCTCATAGATCCCATCCCAAAGTGCGATTCGAACCTCTAAAGATCTGATAGCAACCGCTTCTGCCTCTGCCCAAAGGGTATCGTTATCTCCACAAAGTGTCTCAATCATTTTGAGTGCAATTGGGCCGTGTTCGTCTCCGTCTAATTCAATGTGGCGATCGAGATAGTATCTGAACTTATCGTAGTCATGACCACTGGTTTTTGCCTCTTCTAGTATGGCGATGAACATATCAGGAATAACATCTTCTCGTCCGAAGGTGAAAGAGGCAGCAATTTTATGGGCTTCTTTCGTTTCTACAACGCTAAACGTATATTTTACGAAGTCTTGCGCCGCTTTTGGAGCATTAGCGACTTCTAGAGCTTCTTGTACACTTTTATTATCCTGAATTGCTGTTATGAACGTTTCCATTCCTTTGGTAGAGGCACCTAATTGCTTCATGGCATCGAGATACATTTCGAAGTGACTCATAGGCTCACCAACTTCGTTAATATCACTTTCTTCTCCGTGTACAATTTCATTGATAAATCGTGCTACCGCTCCGCTCCCTGTAGGTAACCATGGTAGGCTTACACAGGTAAATTGAAGTTGTAATGCTTTGAGTAAAGACATGAAATCGAATACGGCATAAACGTGAAACTCACTGAAAAGTTTGATATCATCAATGCTTTGCAGACTTCTGTATAGCGGATGACTTTTTAATGACGCTCTAAGCGGCGTTAATTTATTTTCTAAGGCTTCTATTCTCGAACTCATATCCTAGCAATTTTAGAGTGCAAAATTAAGAACTTATGGTTTTACAGCATGCATTCGAACTACTTCAGTTTGACCTACATGACAATCCCCTTCTTCAAGTGAAATAACTTCTTGTTTTAGGGTTTTAAATCGGTATCCGTCAAAGTGAAGTTTCATGTCTTCGATACTGTATAGAAAATCATCTGATTTTGGGCCTCCGACCGAAGGTTGTTTAGCTTGATATTGTAGGTGATTTGGGCTGAAACCTTCTAGAATGATTGACCCTCCTGGTTTTAGAAAACTAGTTAATCGTTCAAAATTCATGGTGCGAATGGCATTTGGAAAATGAACATAAATAAGAGCTAACACATCAAAGCTCTCAGGCTCCAAATCAAGATCAGCTAATGAGCATATTTGATAATCGATATTGACCTTTTTTTCATCCGCCAATTGCATCGCCTTTTTGTAAGCATTCTCAGACCAGTCATAGGCCGATGCCTGCCATCCTTTATCGGCAGCGTAGACAGCGTTTCGACCCTCGCCTTCTGCAGGCAGTAATATTTTGCCAGGTTGTAGCTGGTCTATTTGTTCTTTGAAAAAGACATTAGGCTCTTTTCCATAGGCGTATTCGGCACGTCCGTAGCGATCGTTCCAAAAGTCTTTCATAGCATGATTTTGTAATGCAAAGTTAGGCAAAAGGAAATGGCTCGAAGGCGATCTGCAGGTTATGAAACGGGAAAGTTTTACTCTCTGATTGAAGTGTCTGTCGTTATTTCGATGACACCGCTAGAACCCCTAAACCCGTACGCTGAGGTTTCTAAAAGAGATTTTAAAACCTTGACTGATCGTATGCTGTTGAGATCGAGCCCCGGTGGTGCCTGTTCACCGTAAATGATACCATCAATTACCCAAAGTGCGTAGGGGTTACCCGAAGTAGGAGCATACATTCTGTCGTTTAATACAATAACCCGGTTATCCCGAACCTTTGCGGTTCCTAAATGAGCCCGAAGCGCTTGAATGAGACTCGGAGCATTGACATCTACCTTGTATTCATTCAGTTCAATACGCGGTTTTGTTCGCTTTCTCTTTCTCTTACCCTTTACCTTGACTTCTTTTAAGGTGATGGTATCTTGATTTTCTTGTGCACTGAGAGTAGTTGAGCCTATGGTGAAGGCCAATAATAAAAGAAGAAAGTGTTTCATTTTTTCTTTGAAGAAAGTGCAACAGACATAGCAACACCGATACTGACCCCGACCCCTACACCGAGTGCAATATTGTCTTGACTTACCCCAATCGCTACCCCAATGGCTATTCCCATAGGTAATCCTATCGCAAATTTTGATTTGTTCATTTCTTAAAGATAAATAAGATAATCCTTACCTAAGGTTAACCTTAACTTCTCTTTGAAGGCTTTTATCCAAGTTATATTTGTAGCATAAGAGTCATTGAGGCCAAGGGATTGTGCGAGATCCGGTCTCACGACTCTTTTCTTGTTTTTATGAACCTCTTCGCAACTTCGATAAGAACTCAGGAGTAATACCTATGTACTTAGCAATTAATTTGAGCGGAACTTCTTGTAAGAGCCCGGGGTAGTTCGAAATAAACTGTTCGTAGCGCTCTTTCGCACTGAGGTTTAATAAATCTAGATTGCGTTTTCTACTACTGACTAGTGCATTTTCGGTGATGATTCTGAAATAACGCTCCAACTTGGGCACGGCTTCAAAGAGCCTCAACTGTTCTTCTCTGGTGATAGTGAGAATCTCGCTTGAGGTTAGCGCTTCGACTGAGAGCGTTGAGGTGGCATTCGAAAGATAGGCGTAGAGATCGGTGATCCATCCGTGCGATCTTGCAAACTGCAGGGGATTGATTTGCCCTTTACTATCAAATGAGTAAGAATAGAGACAACCGCTTACCACAAAGGCAAGCGACTGAGTTTGCCCACCTTCTTCGAGCCAGAGTTCTTTGCGTTTTAACTTTGCACTAGTAAAAGCATGAATTACTTGTCGTTGCTCTTCAGCCGTTAACTCGACATGTCTCGAAATCGCTTTAATTAACTCTAGCTTCATTCTCTAATCACTTCAATTTTAGGATTAATCTCTAATAGAGTGGCTACGAACGCTTCATTGTCTGAAGGGCTAAAATAGATTTCATCGTATTTATTGTAATAGATAATCACGCCGTTTCGTGCGGTAGCGGGCCGTGTGCCTACCCAAAGCGTTTTATTAATGGCTACTTTTTGAATACTCGAAATAGAAAACTTTCCAAACAAAACACTTGATCGCCAGCGTAATTCATCTCCATCTATGGTGTAGTAGGTATGAGTGTAAAATGCAATCATCATTAGGGTAGTTGCTGCGAGAATTACGAAGGCAATGAGCGCTTCAATTCCCGAGATCCCCGAACGAATTAAGGGCCACATGGGAATCACACAAATGGCGATCGAAAAGATAAGTACGCCATTGAAGAGTGCATCAGTTCTAGCTTTAAATACCTTAATTGAGTGGGATGATTTCATCAATTGGTACAGACTTTAATTGAAAGCGTTTCTGAGGGAGTAGGTGAGTAAGCAAGGCATTGCGCACATAATTGCTCTTTGTCAGAAAGCGTGAAATAGAATTGATCTCCCTCCTTGATCTCATCAGGGAAATCACAGATTGATCCTAAACGAAACGCGTTAGGGTAGGTGATTTCTTCGTAGGGGTCAACCCAGCTTTGCGCAACAAAACCTTTTTCATACCAATCTTCAGGTACTTCTCCCTCAACCGTTATCACATAATTCATGCATATTCCTTGCAAAGCCAACTTGCCTAAATAGACTGGCCCTTCTTCACAAGAAGGCTCGCCGAGAAGCGGGTCGATACTATCGCATTGCATTAATGGCAGTAGAATAAGGAGTATGGAGAAGTATTTCATCCCTATAAAATTAGTATTTTGCAGGCTATGAAACGAATTGTCATTATCCTTTTAATCTTAGGCGCTTTCACCTCTGTTAAAGCACAAGAGTTTGATCAGAATGAATTGCGGTTGAATCTTTTAGACATGCTGTCTAGAGGAACTCTTAATGCGAGTTACGAGCGTTTCTTAACTCCTCAAACTTCACTAGGAGTAACTACTATGGTCGCACTTAACGACGATTACACTGAAAAATTTGAGTTCGCACCTTCTTTTAGAATGTACTTCAATGACGATCTATTAGTGCTTCGAAAAAGTGTTTTCGTTGAGGTGTTTACAGCCTTTGTGGTTGCTGATAGTGGTTATGATGATTACTATTACGTGGATTGCTCTTATCCGACACAAAGTATTCAGGCAAGCGCAGAACCACAAGGTTTATCCATTGCTCCTTGCGGATATTATAATGAACCTTCACCAGAAGCGGCATTTGCTTTAGGAATGATGCTCGGTAAAAAGTGGGTCAATCAAAGCAACTTCACCTTTGAGCTTGGTTTTGGCTTTGGTCGTTACTTAACTCAAACCTACAATGAGGCTTATCCTCGCATTAATTTGAGTATTGGGAAGCGTTTCTAGCAAGCCACTGATCTCTTCTTAAGACCGCATTTTCTGAAATATCCTTCCAGAAAAGATTAATATCAAAAGCGTGGTAGTTTTTGATGAAACTCATGAAAAAACGTTTCGGAACTTTGGGTAGCGATGCCCAAATCATTCCATCAATCATTTCAATGGTTATGCTCTCGGGATAAATCTCCTTATCATAGTATAAGAGTCCTTTGTGATTTTTGAAAGTTGTTTGCTGCGTATCATTCCAGGTAATTGGGTTAGAGGTAACTCGACCCTGATAGTAGCTTTTGTAACGCTTTGGCAATTTGCCTGACTTATAGGTGTTCCAGCTCACATAACCTCCAGTAGATACTGGAGTTTCAAGTGGTTTTAAAGAGTTGAAATACAAAGATTCGATTCCTGCTCCAGGTAAATAAGCAGCCACGAGCTGATTTTCAAGTTCAGTACCATCGAAGAACTCCTTTACCAGTTTGCTTCCATGCATACTCCCTTGAGAGTGCCCTGCGATGATGATGCCCTTGCCCTTGTTGTAGTTCTCTAAATAATGTTCAAAGGCCGCCTTTACATCTTCGTAAGCGATGGTCCAAGTATCACCAGCAATGGGCCTTAGTTTGTTGTCGAATACCTTATAATGGGCCTGCCGGTAGAAGGGCACGTAAAGATTACCGGCCTCTGCAAAGGCAGAAGCTTGATTAGTCACACTTAGGGAGATTACCTCTTCTCTAATGTCTGAACGATAAATGTCTGCATTCCAAGCGGGGTCTTTTTTGTCGCTGAATAGGGTCGGATAGATAAAAAACACATCCACTGGCTTTATATTTTCTTCACCAACGACCTCGGTTAACGATTCTGGATACTGTCCGGGTAGAACCGCCCAACTTTCACTTTTCGAATAATCTGGATTTTTGGGGGTGTCTACCGAGCTAAACGGAACTATATTTGCAGAACTACAACTAAGTAGAAAGACACCAAGAACAATAAGTAACCACTTGTTTTTCATAGCTTTTGAATCGAGTAGTAAATTTAATGAATCATCATTAGAATGAAATCACACAAAGTTTTTATGACCACCTTCTTTCTTTCGTTAATTGTATCGATAATTAGCGCCTGCTCCTCAGGCACTGACCCAATTAGCACCCCTGAGCCCTCAACCCCAAAATCATTTACAGAGGTTGTTATCTTTTCAGTGAACGATGTTCATGGCCGTATTTACAATTTTCCTAAACTCAAAACACTCCTTGATCAGGAGCGAGAAAAAAACAATCAAGTATTCTTTGTGAGTGCTGGAGACTTATTCTCAGGCAACCCGATTGTTGACTTTCACCCCGACAAAGGCTATCCACTAATAGATTTGTTATCTAAGACAGGTTTAGATGTGAACGTTATCGGTAATCATGAGTTTGATTACGGTCAAGAGGCTTTAACAGCAAGAATGAATCAAGCGAGCTTTGACTTCGTATGCTACAATGTAGACGGAGGCTCAGGAGCCTTAGCGCAAGTACCCGAATACACCCTTATTGAAAAAGGAGGCGTTAAAATCGCGTTTGTAGGTGTTGTTGAAACGAGTAGCCCGGGCGGCTACCCACTGACACACCCAAGAAAAATAGAAGGTCTCACCTTTGTGGATGGAAACGAGGGATTCGGCAAATTTGCCAACCTCAAGAACGAAACTGGAGCCGATTTATTGGTGGCGCTAACACATCAGGGCGAGGTCAGTGACGAAGCCCTACTTCGAGCCAATCCTTTTATTGATCTTGTTATTGGCGGTCACACCAATAAAGAATATGGTATTGCTATCGGAGAAGATTTTATGGTGATGTCTGGCGCCCATCTAGAAACGGTAGGTAAAACCTCTATTAAGCTTTATGAAGATGGATCTACTGACTTCTCATGGCAACTCATCAACCTAGATAACTTAAACATCGCTGAGAACACAGAAATCGCAGACCTGATTGAAGCATACAACAACAAACCAGAGTTCTACGAAGTGATCGGTAGCTCTGCAATCAATCACTCAAGAGATGAGACGGCTTGTTTTTATACCGATGCCCTTAGACAAGTATCAGGCTCAGATTTTATCATTCAAAACAGAGGTGGAGTAAGAGCTAACCTAGACCAAGGAGAGGTAACACCTTTCGATATTTATACCATAGACCCCTTTGGAAATGGGTTTGAAACCTACAATTTTACGGTTGGTGAAATGGAGAATGTACTAGAGTCTATACCCACTAGTTATAGCTATTCAACCCACTACAATTTGATTTTTCAAGGAGATAAAATCGAGATTACAGATGCTAATGGGAATTTACTTGACGACAGTACACAAGTTACCTTGAGTATTAACGATTATCTGACTAACGTGTTCTCTTCGCTTTTCGATCAGCCTAGTTATGTATATGAACTGACTACAGCCGATTATCTCATTGAATTTTTTAGGTTACATGCTGCAGGGCCAGTCGATTACACTGGCTGTACGAATTAGAGCAATGGCATTATAAAAAAGGCTCCCTTGAGGAGCCTTTTTTATGAAGTATTATTTCTTAAGCCTAAAGTTTTAATGGTGAATCTGCGCTCTCTTCGTAAGACTTGTAGTATTCAGTGATCAGAAGTATCACCGCATTTAAGAAATCTTTAGACTCGAGTAATAGACTAAAATATAACGTCGTGTTCTTTGGGCTTGAACCCTCATTACGAATATCGGTAACGTGAGCATTGATTTTAGCCGTAATGTTATTTTCTAACTGATCTTTCTTATCTAGAATTTCTGTGATGTCCTCTGCGCTGAAGTTTTTGATCGAGTCTTCGGTGTGAATGAAAAAGTCGCGTTCAAATTGTTCCTTGATTTCTCTAAGGTCACGAAGTTGAGTGTATTTAAGCTTATTGTGATTGTTAGCGACGTGGTCGTAACACATCTTTGAAATGTACTCTAGGGATTGACTAATATTATTCAGCTGATTCACTAACTGAATGTAGAAAGCACTGGCTTTGACACTAGAATCTTCTAAGTTTTGAATGAAGTGAAAAACACTCGCTCGAACATCTTCAACCTCCTCAGATAATGAGATCACCTCTTTACGACCTTGTTTTAGAGTCTCAAAATCATGCTTGCTTAATCCCTCAATATTCAGATTGATAATATTCTTGGAGCGAAGAATTACGTTTTCTACGTTTTTCGCACTCTCGTTGATTACTCCCTTTACGGTAATACTTTCAGCACGTTTGATGTCGTAGCTTTCAGCTTCTTCTTTCATTTTCTTGTTGTAAGCAAGATAATTTCTGATAATAATTGTGGCAGCAGCTACTAGAAGAAGAATAATTGCAGTTCCTCTACCGAAGTAAATAAGCGTTAGAATTACTGCAGAACTTGTAAGAGCGATAATAGCGGTACCGAACCATCCGCCGATTACATTTAAAACTCCAGCTACACGGTAAACAGCACTTTCTGTACCCCAAGCTCGGTCGGCAAGAGAGGTTCCCATAGCCACCATGAAGGTAACATAGGTGGTTGAAAGCGGTAATTTTAGTGAAGTTGCAATAGAGATTAAAATTCCTGCGACCGCCATATTAACCGAGGCTCTAACAACATCGAAAGCAGGAGGTTGCTCGTTGTTTTTATATACAATATTCTTTGTGGCAGGTCGTTCGAACCGATTGTTAATACGATCCAATAAAGGTTGTGGTACGACTCGGGTTACGTATTGACCAAATTGAATGGCGATTCGCACCACCGAACGAGAAAGGTAATTGGGTTTGAATCGTTCACGGGCTTCCCCTTCTCGAGAAAGGTTGATTTGTGTATCTGCTACATAGCGTGCTTTTTTAGAAAACCACAAGGTCAGAATCATGATCATTCCTGAGGCAAATAGAAAAGCTGTTGGTGCTTGTACCTTGGCGCTTAGTGCTTCCATGCTGTATTCGCTGGGTAACATTCCTGACATTTGCCAGGCTTCAAACGATTGATATGCGGCAAGTGGTACCCCAACGAAATTCACTAGATCGTTACCGGCAAAGGCTAGCGCAAGCGAGAAAGTTCCTGAGCCAATGATAAACTTATACATGTCAAGTTTAGCCACGAGCAGACCTAGGGACACTAAGAAAAAGAAAAGAAAGGCAATCGTTCCAACTAAAAGCGTATTGCTTTCTATAAAGTTCATTAAAGAAAGTCCACCGGTAAAGCTGTAGGTCTGACTAGAAAACGCAGTTCCTTTGATTCCTTTAATAAGGATAAAATAGCTTATTGAAGCTAAAGATATACCTCCGAATGAAGCATTGGCAAGTTTCGAGCGCCCTTGAAAATTAAAGGATAGCCATAGACGAGTCACCCATTGAACGAGAACACCAATATTGAAAGCAATAAAAACCGAAAGAAGTATTCCAGTAATGATTTGGAGTGCTTTTTCGTCGTTGATATATTGAAGAATCGTCGATAGTTCGGCCCCGCTTTTTACAATTTTGATGTAAGACATAGCTAGAGCTGCCCCTAGTAATTCAAATACGATTGAAACGGTGGTTGAAGTCGGAAGCCCTATGGTGTTAAAAAAATCAAGCAGTAAAATATCGGTGATCATTACTGCCAGAAATACGAACATGATTTCGTCAAAGTAGAAGAGTTCTGGATTGAAGATTCCTTTTCTAGCTACTTCCATCATCCCACTAGAGAATATGGCTCCGAAAGCCACTCCTACAGAGGCTACAATCATGATCGATCGAAACGAGATGACTTTTGACCCGATTGCAGAATTTAAGAAGTTTACCGCGTCATTACTTACTCCGACCACGAGGTCAGCGATAGCCAAAACAGCTAGTGCAATCAGCACATACAAGAAAAAGTTCTCCATAGATGGCAGCAAATATCGACAAACCTAACCACAAAAGACCGAGCTAAGGTTTCAAAATGGTTAAATCAGAAGCCTTAAGTCAATAGATTTCCATTTTCGTCCCATTCTGCCTTGTCGTTTCGGCGACTTACATCGAGGAATTTTGGCATCCAACTTTCGTCATAGGACATGCCGTGTTTTTGAAGCACCTGATCAGGCACTCCATTCCATACATTGGGTTGGTTTCCTTGATAGCCTAAGTCTTTGATGCCTACTTCTGAGGTGTAATATCCTGTTAGGGTAAGATTGCGCATCAAATTGAAAAAGGAAGCTTGCTCTTTTAATTCTTCGGTCACCTCGTTCGGGTAGGCGATGGGCTCTAGAAGTTCATGTTGATTAGACTCTTCAAGACCTAAAAAGTCATTGCCAAAGGCTTCTGTGGCGCGCTGATTCAAAGTGGCTAGCCCCTTTCGTAAAGGCTCTTGAAAAGGCGGATAGTCTTTCGCCATAAACTCAATAAGCTCGGGGACTTCAGCTTTTTCGATATCTCCGACTTCGTTTGCAGGTAGTATAAGGTGTGCTAACCTTGTGATGAGTGCAAGCTCTGCTGAGGTAAAGAACTGCTGCGCTAAAAGACGGTTGTCATAGGCGGTTTCATCGGCGGTTCTTCCGTATTTGTATTTCCAGAGGCTTTTTTCAACTTCTTCAGGGTTAGACCAATCACAGCCTGAAAGAAGTAGTCCTGAGGCGATCGATCCTGCTGCTAAATATTTTAAACTTTCTCTGCGATTCATAATTAGAAGTTTTGCTGTTTGAATTGATCGACGATATAATCAGATGTTCTCCACGCGAGGGCTAAGATGGTCCAGGTGGGGTTTTTGTCTGCTTGAGACACAAAAGGACCAGCATCGACAACGAAGACATTATCTACATCGTGTAGGCGTTCGAATTCATTTACCACAGATTGCTTTGGATCACTTCCCATGCGGGTGGTACCTACTTCGTGAATGATTCGTCCCGGTTTGTGAAGGCCATAATCACTCTCTTTTCCAGGTTTATCCCCTAGAGGGATTCCTCCCATATTCACAATGATTTCTTCGAAAGTGTCGTGCATGTGTCGTGCTTGCTTGCGCTCCTCGTCACTCCATTTATAGTGAAAACGCAGCACGGGAATTCCCCATTGATCGACTTTTTCTGGGTCGATCTCACAGTAGTTTTCTTTGCGAGCGATTGATTCTCCTCTACCCGACATACCAACCATTGACCCGTAGTACTTGCGAATATCTTTTCGTAAGTGATCTCCGTATCCACCGACGCGTTCTCCGAAGAAACGGTTGAGATCATTAGGATTGAATCCAAAGCCATAGCTCGGCATACCAAGACCTCCCCACACTTCGATGTGGTAGCCTCTAGCGAAATCAAGATTTTTATTGTCTAACCACCAAGGTGAGTATAGGTGCATACCACCTACTCCGTCTTCATTGTAGATTTCACGATCCATAAGGGCAGGAACAAACCCCATTCGATCAGCTCCTGTCGAGTCGTGTAGGTATTTTCCAATGAGACCGCTACTGTTACCTAGGCCGTCAGGATGCACTGCACTTTTTGAGTTAAGTAGAATACGAGCAGAGCTACACGCTGAGGCTGCTAGCACGACTACTTTACCTTTTAGCTCATAGTCTTTTCCGCTAGCCTTGTCGATATAGCTTACTCCATTTGCCCGACCATTACCGTCGGTGAGCACTTCGCGAACCATTGCTCCTGTATACAGATCGATTTGCCCTCCATTTTTCTGAGCAGGAAAGATTAGACAAGAACCCGCTGAGAAGTCGGCATATACCTGGCAAGAGCGATTGCACTGATTGCAATAGAAACAAACGCCTCGCTCATCATTAATACGCTTAGTAACAATAGAAAGTCTCGAGGGCATTACTTTAACCCCAGCCATTTCGGCACCCTTCTTATAGTATAGTTCGTGCAGTCTGGGTTTTGGAGCCGGTAGAAAGAAGCCATCTGGCTCGTTGTAAATGCCTTCTTTGCTTCCAAAGATTCCGATTAGTTTGTCTACTTTATCGTAATAAGGCTTCACATCCTCATAGCCAATCGGCCAATCTTCACCGACACCATCACGAGATTTAGATTTGAAATCTAGCGGGCCGAAGCGAAGCGAGATTCGTCCCCAGTGATTGGTACGACCCCCGAGCATTCTTGCTCTAAACCAGTCAAACTGCGTTCCTTCTGCGTTGGTATAGGGCTCGCCTTCAATGTCCCATCCGCCGTAAAGGGCATCAAAATCGCCAAAGGCGCGATGTATACTAGAGCCGCGTCTGGGTGATTCGTAAGGCCATTTGAGCTGGGTTTGCTGTTCTGGGTTTGCAGGATCGAAATGATCTCCGGCTTCAACGACGGCTACCTTAAGGCCAGCCTCAGATAACACTTTGGTGGCCATACCACCACCAGCACCCGAACCGACTATAATGACATCGTAAACTTTCTTTGAAGAAATGATTTCCATAGGCTAGATATTCTGTCTTTCAATGTAGTATACTTTTCGATGCCATGAAACCACTTTTGATTTTTGTTTAACTTTTTTATATTTATTACGATTAAACCAATAGTTAAACAAAATGCTAAATAGTTGTCCTAAATGCGAGTCAAAGGACATAACCAAGGCAGGTATTATTGATGACCGTCAACGGTATAAGTGTAAAGAATGTAATTATCACTTTACCGTTGCAAAGTCAGGCAAGTCTACTGATGTCCAAATAGTCAAACGAGCTCTTCAATTGTATTTGGAGGGGTTGAGCTATCGTGAGATAGAATCGCTCTTAGAGGTTTCTCATGTTAGCGTGATGAATTGGGTTAAGAAGTATAAAATACAGCGCCCTTCAGATCAAGGCCTTCAGATCGATCGGCATGTTTTGGCTCATGATGACGTAGTCAAACTAGTAGAGGACAGGGGTTTTTTGCACGATACTAATGTGCTAATTTCTCGAATTAATGGCCATTACATGGTGTTAACTTTCAGCCCTCAATCTAAAGATTTTGTTTAAGTATTTGCATTCATATTAGACAAAATACTTTCCTTTAAATTATTGAACAAAATGTTTTTTTGAATGTGGTGATTGTCGAGTGATTCAACCACCTACCCTCTCTATGTTTTGATTCTATCAAGGATCCCCCTATATTCTATTAAATTACAGCCTATGAGTAAATCAGATCATGCTAAAAAGTATTGGAAAGAGAATCTTCGTTATGTCACGATTCTGCTGTCTATTTGGTTTTCAGTTTCTTTTCTTGCAGGGGTAGTTCTAAAAGATCTCCTTGACCAATATAGTATCGGAGGTTTTCCACTAGGGTTTTGGTTTGCTCAACAAGGTTCAATCTACGTTTTTGTGATTCTCATCTTTGTATACGTGCGCCTTATGAATAAGCTTGATAAAAAGTATAACTACGACAAAGATTAATCATGACGGTACAGATTTGGACGTATATCATAGTAGCCCTAACATTCGCACTTTATATCGCAATCGCGATTTGGTCAAGAGCCGGTTCTACCAAAGAATTTTATGTAGCGGGTGGAGGAGTTTCGCCTTTAGCTAATGGTATGGCAACCGCCGCCGATTGGATGTCTGCCGCTTCTTTCATCTCGATGGCCGGGCTCATCTCTTTCATGGGTTATGACGGCTCTGTATACCTTATGGGCTGGACAGGTGGATACGTTCTTCTCGCCTTACTTCTTGCACCCTACCTTAGAAAATTCGGAAAATTCACCGTCCCTGATTTCATTGGAGAGCGTTATTATTCTAGAACGGCTCGTTTTGTAGCGGTTTTCTGCGCCCTGTTGGTGTCGTTTACCTATGTGGCGGGTCAGATGCGTGGTGTGGGAGTAGTGTTTTCTAGATTTTTAGAAGTTGACATCACCACCGGTGTGATTATCGGTATGATCATCGTTTTATTCTATGCCGTTCTCGGAGGAATGAAGGGAATTACCTATACCCAAGTAGCACAATATTGTGTATTGATTTTCGCCTTTATGGTTCCTGCGATTTTTATCTCTTTTCAGATGACCGGGAACCCTATTCCGCAAATAGGGATGGGAGGTAAGGGGGCCGATGGTATGTATTTGCTAAAAAAATTAAATGGCCTCTCTACTGAGATAGGCTTTGCTGAATATACAAATGGCTCGAGATCGAAGATGGATATTTTCG